>Ga0315906_10004352_pt1 | contig 18228 bp, 24 predicted proteins | sample LakEriMetagenome_4_FD_203526 | JGI IMG/M metagenome (GOLD analysis project Ga0315906, IMG submission 203526) | Freshwater fungal communities from buoy surface, Lake Erie, Ohio, United States - Buoy 2 MA122 | ecosystem: Environmental > Aquatic > Freshwater > Lake > Lake biofilm | place: USA... | reverse complement strand
ATCTTGTTAAAGACTTTAAAACTGTATTACCAAACGATCAGTTGACAAAAATCATAAACAGCAGGATAGTTTCTTTTGGTAAACTATTTAGCGTATTTATGGGTCCCGTCTTGTTGGGATTGGAAGGAATAGACGAATCACAAATCATTTTTTACAATCTGAACGAATATTGCGGTCTTGCGGCAAGTACAAACATTGCCGAGTTTGCGATAGATTTACCTGCATTTTTATACACCTACAGGGAAACAATCGCAAATAACGGCAGCACTACGATGACTGTAGAACAATTTTTGCAACTCGTGATCACATCTCAAGTGAGAGATCTTGCTGCAGTTCCTTATGGGTTCAGGGCAAAGACGGGAATGAAAGATCCGTTGTTAACCCCATGGGAAAAAGGCAAGCCTACGCAAATTTCTGAAAATATGGATACGTTATTTAACTCTCTTGCACTGTCATTTAACAGAGGAAGAGGACCGTTTAAACAACCAGAAATAGAGATATTGCTTGAAGTAACTTATAAGAAAAGACGATTGAGTACGCCTAATGGCGTAAAGTATGAAGAAGGAACAGGTGATTTGCTTCGTGCTTACCAAAATTCAAATCCAATCACATCTCCATATGGCAAAGATTATAGCAGGATTTTGAAGGTTCACATATATGATCGTACCTTGAATCCATACAAGGAAGCGACAAATTTTCTCAGATTCAGGAACAGTGAAACAAATACGTTTCTCGCTCTGTACGAGATTAACAATCCATACGCAAGAGACAGAGTGATAAAATTGAAACCTGAGGACGTGAGAGACGCGACTGAATCGCAAAAAAATCCGCAAAGAAGACTAAAAAAGTCGATAGAAGTGGCCGACAATGTCACGAAAATGATTGACGGAGGTCAGGTCCTGAGAAGGCAGTTGATTGTGAACGGTACTGCTGCGGATTGGAACTCGACGAAGGCATATGTTTCTCGAATGATTCCTACCTTAATACCTGGTGTAAATGGCAGCGGTATTCTTGAGGTCACTCTGGGATCTCAGGGAAATGCCATGCTTGCCGCTGCACAAATGATATCGATGGGCAAAGGTAATATGACACAAGCCACTCCTCGAGGCTCAGGGGTGGGTAACCTTCCTCTTCGAATCATACCTGCCCAGTTGTCAATGAGGACAGTAGGAATCCCTATAATTGGCTTTACGCAGATGTTTTTTGTTGATATGAACACAGGAACAAGCGTGGACAACGTATATGGTGTATCTGGAATTACTCATACCTTTGGACAAGGAAAGTTCGACACTAACCTGACATTTGCTTCGTATGATTCGTATGGCAAGTATGAATCGGCAGCTACCCTTGAAGGCGAGATAGAGGATCTTGCGTCTCGTGTGAAAGAACTCAACGGAGTACAAAGTTGATTGTGTAAATCACGAAGCAATTGTTTACCTTGGTATCGTGACATACAAGGTCTGCATAGATAAAAATGTTCTTGGCACAAGACGGCATTTGGTGATTGATTCTGGGTATTTGTGGCTCGGTGAAATTCCCGAAGATTCGTGGTGTCTTTCGGGTCGACCTGATTCACGTAGGGAACGTTGCCTAGATTCCCTTTTTGCGTCCGAAGGTATCTCGATCGACGTAAACCCTCCCGAGAGATTCGTCACGTCGATGTCGTCTCTTGTCACGGGATCCCTGGGACAAGTGCCTTGGGAGTACGTTATGCCCATGTGTGCACACCGTGACTTCGTGAAGAGGCTCACAAATGACGTGGTTGAAACATTCGGTCGAATAAATAGGTCTTACTTCGAGGAGACGTGGGCGCCTCAGACGCGGTTGCTGCGGTCACTGTTACCCGCCAAGATTGATCCTGTTCGTTTCTCGCAGATCCGAGAGGAGAGCGGCATCAACCACCGTGTGGTTGACAGCTTTAGACCGGGTCCCGACGGTCACGCACCTCCGGTGACCTACAATAGGTTCGGAACGCGGACAGGCAGGCTGACAGTGAAGTCAGGTCCTGACATCCTGACCCTAAAAAAGGAATACAGGAACGTGATCGTGCCTTCGGACCCAGGAGGTGCCATCGTGTCGATAGACTTTTCCGCCCTTGAGGCTCGCATCATGTTGTACGAGGCCGGTGGTGACTGTCCCGACGCCGACCTATACGAGCACATATCATCACATGTGTTCGGTGGAAAGGTGAGTCGCAAGGTCGCAAAGGGAGCGGTGATCTCGGAGTTGTATGGCTCCTCTAAGGAAAAACTGGGCATCGCTTTAGGCATATCTGGCGTCGAACTAGACACCGTCGTGAGGGGTGTCAGGTCGCTGTTCAAGACTCCGGAGCTCAAGAAACGCGTGAAGGAGGAATTCATCAGGTCGGGATTCATTCGCAACCGTCACGGACGACGCATCGCGATCGATGAGCCCCTGGACCACATCTTCGTCAATTCATACGCTCAATCGACAGGGGTCGACGTGTCGCTGCTAGGTTTTTCCACCATCGTGGACTTGCTCGCGAGCGACCCGGGCATCAGGCCCCTTTTCATCTTGCACGATGCACTCATCTTGGACGTTTCAAGTTCGTCTTTGGATAGAGTGCACTCACTCTCCAGCGTGAACGTCGCAGGTTATGCGAACAGGTTCCCAGTGAAAGTGGAGAGAATCTAGGGATCAGTCCCAGGCTGCGCCGCGCTGATTGCCGCCGCCGCTTGAGCGACCGTGGTAGTTTCCTTCGCTGTCGGTCGAGTAGCTGCCACCCCCGCGAGAGTCGCCGTACCCGTAGGGGTTGCCTTCAGGCTCTTTTCTTGAAGAATATGAGTCTTCATCAGAGTCTCTAGAGGACTTACCACCACCGCCGCCGAGGAACCCACCTCCGCCCGCAAAGTCTAACCACGACTTAGGCTCACCCTCTTCGAGCTCTTCGAGCTCGGCCGTCTCCTGCTCTTCGACCACCTCTTCCACTGTTTCCCTGATGATTCTTCTCAGCTGTCCAATCGTCAATCTCATAACTTACCCCCACTGTTTGAATTTACGTCTAAACGACCATGTAAATATACACTCGGTCTTCAGTGTGATATATTTTTTTTATGACACTTTCAGCAGAACATATTGAGCAAAATTTCTTGAAGTTTCGATCCTTGTGCGAAAAATTGGGCGATAGGTCTTCAGCGGCCTTGTCCATGGTCGACGACCTGGGGGAGAAGCTCGCACTGTGCCCGGCATCCGCCCGCAAAGACTATCACCTCGCTGAACCGGGTGGCCTCGTTGATCATTCCTTGCGTGTGTTGCAAAACGCAATTGCCTACACAAGGTGTTTCGGGTGGTCTCTTCCGAAAGACTCTCTCATCATAGGTTGTCTGTTTCATGACATTGGCAAGGTGGGACTACACCGCCCAGACGGTACGTTTAATGAATATTACGTACCTCAAGATTCCGATTGGCACCGGGAAAAATTGGGCGAGATGTACAAGCACAACAAGGGTATCATTCACATGAAGACTCCTCAACGCAGCGTCTTCATGTGCCAGCACTACGGTCTTCACCTAAAGACAGATGAGTACCTTGCGATATTGTTAAATGATGGATTTGTTGTGGATGACAACAAACAGTATTGTCTAAAGGAGCCCTTGTTGTCTCACGTCGTGATGACGGCTGACTACGTATCGACTCGCCAAGAAAAAGGTGAATTCACATGAGAGACATTGAAAATGAGATTAAAGAGCTTGAAAGTGTAAGTTCTTGGACAGAACCTGCTGAAATGTTTTTCGCTTTGCAGGCAGCCATCGAGTTAATCAAGGCTTTAAAGGATGAAGCAGAGTCAGCCTGGGTATTGCTTGAGGAATTGAAGGCCTCCGAAGTTGAGGCACACTCTGAAGCCCTCAAGAAAGAGTTAAATAGAAAGATCACAGAGACCTTAAACCTTGTACGTTCTAAGGTCGTTTTGGCGTGATTGTTATATTTATCACATGAACTATGCCTTGCTTGAACAATTCATTAAGATGATCATTGAGACAGACGTTAATCCGGCCGCGGCAGATCAATTGCTGCCGCCGAGCGCGCCTAAGGTTCCTCAAGGCGAAAAAAAGGGTGATAAACGAGATCGAAAGAATCAGAATGACTCTGATCACCAAGATGAGTCAGAGCTTGCTGAATTTTCCGGTGTCGGTGCAATAGCGGGTTTCACGGCACCCTTAGGACTCGGCGCCTCAGACATGGGCGTAAAATCAAAACGCGGTCCTAAAAAGAAGTGGTATTAAATTTTAAACTTGAACTATCAGCGGAATTGAATTTAAGTTGGGGATACCCACAGGGTGTGGGCAAACCTAACTCAAAGAGGAAGAGGAATAGGAATCAATATGGCAGTTGATCTAGAGGCAATTCGTCGCCGCATGGCGGAACTTAGTGGTGTTAAGAAGACTTCCAACGTCCAGCTGTGGAAGCCGGGGGTAGGAGAATACAAGATTCGTTGTCTTCCCTGGAAGAACTCGGTTGAAGGACAGCCCTTTGTTGAGCGATGGTTCTATTACATCGGTAATAACGCAGGTATTCTTGCCCCCAAGCAGTTCGGTAAGCCAGATCCGATTGATGATCTGATTCGCAAGCTTTACAGTTCGGGCAAGCCAGATGATCGTACGCTTGCAAAGCAGCTTCAGTCTAAGATGCGCGCATATGCGCCAGTCATTGTTCGTGGTCAGGAAGATAAGGGACCGATGGTTTGGTCTTTTGGCAAGATCGTTTACCAACGCCTTCTCAGCTTTTTTATCGATGAAGATTACGGCGACATCCTTGACCCCAACGAGGGTTTTGATCTGAAGGTCACGATCACGCAGCCTCCAGGAAAGCAGTTTCAGGACACGGTCGTCGACTGTAAGGGAAGGCCTACAAAGATCCACGATGATCCTACCATGGTGAAGAAGTGGATGGACTCTGTTCCCAATATTGATGACATGTATCGACTCAAGTCTCGAGAGGAGATTGAGACGATTCTCAATGCCTGGTTGAATGGTGATGTTGTTCCCAATGTTTCAGACGAAGGAACAACGAGAGGTAATACGCAGGTCCGTGAATCCTTGGATGACATCATTGATGATGTAAAGTCGGTGGCAAAACCACCAAAGCCGTCAGTTGATGATACTGCGCCTGTGTCAAGGAAGCAGACACTCGACGAGGCCTTTGAAGACCTGATGAACGACGATTGAACCAAAGGACAAAAACATGGTAAAGGCAACGAATAAGGTTGCTGCTCCTGTCGATGTTCCTGAAAAATCTGCAAGAAAGAAGGTCGGTGATGAGATGGACAATCTCACTGCTGATCTTATCAAGCAGTTAAACAAGGAATTTGGGCAAAGGGTGGCTTATAACCTAAGTGAAGATGAGGCTCCCACCATCGTCAAGCGATGGATAGACACCGGATCGATACAACTCAATTACGCCATCAAAAATGCGCTTGGCGGTGGTTATCCCGAAGGCAGAATCATCGAGATTTCAGGTCTTCCGTCTTCAGGAAAGTCGCACCTTGCGTATCATGCAGCAGCTGTGACACAATCGCAAGGCGGTCTGGTCGTCTACGTTGATACCGAAAATGCCACACCTCTAGAAAAACTGCGTCACATGGGAATTGACGTGGCAAAGAGGTTTGTGTACTGCGATACACACTGCACTGAGGAGGTGTTTTCCATCATTGAAAGCACCATCACTAAGGCAAAGCAGCTCGTGGACAAGAACGTTCCTATCCTGGTGATATGGGACTCCGTGGCAGCCACGTCTCCAAAGGCAGAACTAGACGGCGACTACGATCAGAACACCGTCGGCCTACAGGCTCGAGTGTTAAGTAAGGGATTCCGCAAGATCACGGGTGTAATCGGTCAAAACAACGTAACGTTGATCTGCATCAATCAGTTACGTGAAGCGATCGGCGTGATGCACGGCGATCCTCTTGTCAGCCCAGGAGGAAAGTCTCTTCCGTTTCACGCTTCCGTGAGAATTCGTCTCGGTAGCGGAAATCCGATCAAGGATAAGGCGGGAAACATCATAGGTATTCACACGACAGTTTCTCTCAAAAAGAACAAAGTCGCCCCACCATTCCGAAAGTGCGAGTTTGACATCCACTTTGGAAAGGGCATTGTGGAATACGAGTACATCTTTGATGAATGTAGAGCTTGGTGTGATAAGAACAAGGCAACCATGTCATGGATCGATGACAAGAAGGTCACTCGTGAAGTAGAGGTATCTATCTCTGGAACCGGAGCATGGAAGGATCTCACTGTCAGCGATGCGTCAACTGGTGAAGTTATTTTGGAGAAGAAATTCTACAAGAGTGAGTTTGGAGAACTGATGAAGAGTCCGGCTCACAAACCATTCATCGACAAGATCGTTGACTGCGCCCTGACAATCAACGGAGGTAGTGTCACTGAACTCGAAGCAGAACTTGATGAACATGAAGAGGAATCATCCGATGATTGACGTAGACGACTACAAGGATAACGTTATTACAGTCAAGTACGCAGGAGAAACGCAGCCAAGCTACCAGTCTCACGGTGCCGCGGGCTGCGATGTCACTGCCTCTGAAAATACGTGGATCCCAAAGGGAGGTTGGGCGCCGGTGCCGACAGGACTTTCGATGGAAATTCCCAAAGGTTATGAATGTCAAGTCAGATCAAGATCTGGTCTGGCAGCCAAGGAAGGCATTTTTGTTTTAAATGGTGTCGGTACGATTGACAGCGACTACAGGGGAGAAGTGAAGGTCATTCTTGCAAACATGGGAAAAAACGATTTTCTCGTAGAAAAGGGAATGAGGGTGGCACAGCTTGTGTTCTCGAAGATTCCCAGCGTCATCTTTGTCAAGGTGTCTGCGGCAGATCTTGCCAACACGAAACGTTCCGCTAGCGGATTTGGGTCAACCGGAAAGTGACTGATTGCCCCGTCAGTAGGGGCAATTTTTAAAAAATGCACGATTTGTGTATATGTATTGCATATGAAGATCACACTTTCACAGTTAAAACAGGCCATTATTGAAGAATACAGGGCGGCGACAGGGCGTGGGTCTCCTGTAAGAGAATCAAAAATCGATAGAATGAAATTATTTAAGATAATCGTTGCATACGACAATGATCCCACAAGGATGGTTCCTCACAAATTGCTTTCTTCTGCTGGTCTTGCAGTGGACACAAAGCTTTCCTATCACGTGGTGTACGGTCAGATCGTTGGTCAAAAAGAAGGAGTCGATGTAGAGTACTGGCTTGACGAAGAGGGTCGATGGGAGGAAATCGACGACGTTGAAAGACATCACCCTGTGAGTGTTCACAGGCCCTAATGATGTTCAACCCACTGAATACCACAGTGGGTTTTGTTTTTTCCCTGCGTGTGCATCGTGGTGTACTTGAGCGACCATTTATGTTATGGTCTGCTACATGTCAATCAACGAAAGACCGATTCTCATCGTAGATGCGATGAACCTCTTTGTACGTTCGTACAGCGCATATCCGACGATGTCGTCTCACGGTTACCAGATGGGAGGTTGCATCGGTTTTTTAAAAACGTTTCGCAGACTTGTCTACGAAATAGGTCCTCGAGCAATATATGTTGCTTGGGAAGGTGGGGGTTCACAGAAACGCAGGGCCCTATATTCAGAATACAAGATGAATAGAAAGCCCGAGAAACTGAATCGTTTCTATGAAGACGACATTCCCGACTCAGACGAAAACAAAAAACACCAAATCATAGCGCTTTTGGGCATGTTGAAAGGAGTTCCTGCATGTCAACTTTATGTCTCCGATTGCGAAGGCGATGACGTCATCGCATACCTCTCTCGCAGGAGATTCAAGGACAGACTCAAGATAATTGTGTCATCAGACAAGGACATGTATCAACTTTTAGACGACACAACGAAGATCTATAATCTTCACAAAAAGACGTATGTTACCACAGAGGATGTAGTAAATGAATTTCGAGTGCAGCCTAAAAATTTTGCACTTGCAAAGGCATTGTGCGGTGATCCCTCTGATAACATCCCAGGCGTCAAAGGACTGGGGTTTAAGACAGTTGCAAAAATTCTGCCGTTTCTTTCCCTTGAGAATGACATCCTTCTTCAGGATGTATTTGACTACTGCGGTTCACACTCAGATGAATCTGTTTCCTACAGGAGGATTCTAGAATCCAAGGATGAAATAAGGAGAAACTGGAAACTTGTTCACCTTGACGGAGGCATGTTGTCACCTCATCAGGCCTCCAAGATAGATTCGTTAATTGATACATATGTCCCCCGGGCGGATAGGATGGGTCTTGTCAAGAACCTGATCAAAGAGGGTGTCAATGATTTCGACGTGGCGGAATTCTTGATGACCTTCAATTGCATCGAAAACATCGAAAACACGAGGAATGAATGATCGAGGATAAAGTTGTCACAAAAGTGTCTTTTGGCACTTATGGAAAGTCATTTCAAGAAAAAGTTGTTCAGGCATTTCTTGTGGACAAGCACTATGCCGAGCAAATGCTTGAAGTGTTCGAAGTGGGTTACTTTGAACCGAAGTATCTGCAATATTTGGCAGATCGGTATTTCTCTTATGCTAAAAAGTATAAGGTTTTCCCGACTCTCCAGCTTCTTCTCACCATCATTCGTGATGAACTGAAGACTGGAACCGACACGATCATCAGAGACCAGATTGTGGATTATCTCCAGCGAATGCGAGCGAATCCAGACCCTGGCGATCTCCAGTATGTCCGTGAAAAGTCTCTTGACTTTTGCAAAAAGCAGGCCCTTAAGAAGGCCCTCGAGGAGGCAGTCGAGCAGATTCAGGCTGAAAAGTATGAGTCTATCGTGGATGGCATCAAGAAGGCTGTCATGGTTGGAACAGCTCCCCAACTCGGTCACGACTTTTTTGCAGATTATGAGAGCAGGTTCACTCGGCTTCAGCGAAACGCAGTTCCTACAGGTCTCGGCGAGCTAGACAAGAAAGACATCTTCAACGGTGGCCTCGGGGCAGGTGAAATCGGTGTCGTCGTCGCCCCGACCGGTGTCGGAAAGTCTCACTTCTTGATCAACCTGGGCGCCTACGCTCTTACGCAGGGCATTGACGTGCTTCATTATACTTTTGAGTTGTCTGAATCTGCGATCGGTCTTCGTTACGATTCGAATCTTTGTGATATGGATTCGAACACTGTCATCGACAACAAAGACCAGGTGCTCGAGAAATACAAGGACATGAAGCTGGGAAGACTTATCATCAAAGAGTTTCCGACTAATACTGCGTCCATCTACACGCTCAGAAGCCATATCGAACGCCTTGACGTGAAGGGGTTTAGACCAGGCGTTATCATCATCGATTATGCCGACATCATGCGGTCTACGCGACAGTATGATTCTCTTCGGCACGAGTTGAAGTTGATCTATGAAGAGCTTCGTGGTCTTGCGGGTGAAAGAGGTATTCCGATCTGGACGGCTTCCCAGTCCAACAAGGAAGGTTCGCAGAGTGACATCGTGGATCTCAGCAACATGAGTGAAGCGTACGGAAAGGCACAGGTCGCAGACATTGTAGTTGGTATTTCTCGTAAGTCACATGAAAAGTCCACAGGTTTTGGTAGGTTGTATGTTGCAAAGAATCGAGCCGGCCGTGACGGTCTCGTTTTTCCGCTAAAGATTGACACTGCTCGTAGTAGGTTCGAAATCATCGGGGGTGCTGGGTCTTTGGATGCGACTGCAAAGGAAGACGAAGATGAAGTCAAAAAGGCCTTAAGGCTCAAATGGAAGGAACTACGCGATGATCCTGAATTCTCTAAGCGCATGTCAAAAGTAAGTGAAGTCTAAAATCTGCCTGTCATATAGGGAGCAAGAAGATAGTTATGCGTGTCTCATTTGGAGAAATTATGGAAGAACCGATTCTTCAGCACAACCCAGACAGGTTTGTCATTTATCCTATCGTACACGATGATCTCTGGAAAGAGTTCAAACGACAAGAGGCGTCCTTTTGGACCGCGGAAGAGATAGATCTTGCCGAGGACAGAAATGACTGGCTCAAGTTGAAGGACAACGAACGTCACTTCATCAAGCATGTGCTCGCGTTCTTTGCTGCATCCGATGGTATCGTAAATGAAAATCTGTGTTACCGCTTTGCCAGTGAGGTCCAGTACCCAGAGGCACGAGCCGCGTACACCTTTCAGGCTGCTATGGAGACAATTCACAGCGAAACTTACTCGCTGTTGATTGACACCTACATAAATGACTCTACGGAAAAGCTTCGGTTGCTCCGTGCCATAGAGACCATTCCTGCCGTGAAGAAGAAGGCAGAATGGGCTTTAAAGTGGATGAATGCCGACGCGCCATTCGTGAATAGGCTTCTGGCCTTCGCATGTGTCGAGGGTATATTCTTCAGCGGCTCATTTTGCGCGATATTCTGGTTGAAGCACAGGGGGCTTGGGATGAAAGGTTTGACCTTTTCCAATGAGCTCATCAGTAGGGACGAGGCCGCTCACACTGATTTTGCGATTAAGCTTTTTAGAAATCACATCAAGAACAAACCTTCGGTGGAAACTATCCAGCAGATCATCTCGGATGCCGTCGCAGTCGAGAAAGAATTTGTGTGCGAAGCTTTGCCCGTAAGTCTGATCGGAATGAACTCCGACGCAATGTCCAATTATATTGAGTTTGTTGCAGACAGATTGTTGACTGACCTGGGTTGTCCTAAATTATATAATGTAAAGAATCCATTTCCTTGGATGGAGATGTTAGGTCTTGAAGGGAAGACAAACTTCTTTGAGAGACGAGTTAGTGAATACGCCAAGGCAGGCGTAAAGAACGGTGCAACCCAGACCTTAACTTGGGAAGGAGATTTTTGATGCGTCACTGTGTCGTCAAAAGTAATGGAAAGTCAGAAGAAATTAAGTTCGATAAGATCACTCAACGCATCAAAAGATTGTGCAAAGACCTCGATGAAAGGTATGTAGTCGCAACGGAGGTCACTCGTCGAGTTGCGGAGTCTATTGTTGATGGGATCACAACAGCAGAAATTGACAATATCATCGCGCAAGAAGCGGCAAGGATGGTGACAATTCATCCTGACTATTCTTATCTTGCTGGTCGAGTCTTGGTCACAAGATGGCAAAAGACAATACCCGTGAGTTTTTCTGAAAACGTAGTCAGGCTTTATGATAATATTGACACTGTCACGGGTAGACATTCTCCTCTTGTGAGTGATGAACTTGTCAACATTGCTTTAAATCCAAAGCACGCAGAGCACATTGATCGCGCAATTATTCACGATAGAGATAGGAATTTTGACTATTTTGGGCTTACAACCCTCGCAAAAGGTTACCTGAAGCTTGTTAACGGTCAGGTTGCTGAGACGCCTCAATTTCTCTGGATGCGTGTCGCATTGGGAATTCATGGTGACGATATCGAGTCTACAATCAAGTGTTATGAAGGGTTAAGTACGGGTAAATACATACACGCAACTCCGACCTTATTTAACGCTGGAACTCCGCGACCTCAGATGGCAAGTTGTTTCTTGCAAAGCCTTGCCGATGATTCAATCGATGGTATCTTTAGCACGTACAAGCAGACTGCCCACATTTCAAAGTGGGCTGGAGGTATCGGTCTACACATTCATGACTTACGTGCAAAAGGAACCCTGATAAATGGGACCGGGGGCATGTCTGATGGCGTTGTTCCAATGATCAAGGTCTTGAACGAAGTTGCTCGGTACGTTAACCAAGGAGGAAAACGCAAGGGCGCGTTTGCCGTCTATCTTGAACCTTGGCACTCTGACGTTGAAGACTTTCTTGACTTGAAGAAGAACCATGGCAAGGAAGAGATGAGGGCGCGGGATCTGTTTTACGCCCTATGGACGCCTGATCTATTCATGCGAAGGGTTCAAAATGATGAAGACTGGTCGCTGATGTGTCCACACCAATGCCCTGGCCTTTCAGAGGTTTGGGGAGATGCATTTGATTCTTTGTACACAAAATATGAAAGTGAAGGTCGCTTTGTTCGTCAAGTAAAGGCAAGAGACCTGTGGCTCAAGATTCTAACTGCGCAGATGGAAACTGGCGTACCTTACATCCTGTACAAGGATGCCGCAAATGCGAAGAGCAATCAGAACAACCTGGGCACGATCAAATCCTCAAATCTCTGTACGGAGATCATGGAGTTTTCATCACCGGATGAAACTGCAGTGTGCAATCTGGCGTCAATTGCCCTTCCAAAGTTTGTAGTAGACTCCAGAATTGATTACGAGTCGCTCAAGAAGACGGCATATGAGGTCACCCATAATTTGAATAAGGTTATAGATAGGAACTTTTATCCGACCCCCGAGACCAAGGTCTCTAATCTTAAGCACCGCCCGATAGGAATTGGTGTTCAGGGGCTTGCTGACGTATATGCCATGATGAAGATGGACTTTGATTCTCGAGACGCCGAGGAAGTCAATAAGAGGATCTTTGCTAATATTTATTATGGTGCACTTGAGGCCTCTTCTGACCTTGCGGAACGTGATGGAACATATGATTCTTACGAAGGCAGTCCGGTGTCTCAAGGTCAGTTGCAATTTGACATGTGGGGAGTGTCGCCTCATTCAACGCTTGATTGGGATGCGTTGAAGGGGAAAATTGCAAAGACTGGGCTTCGTAACTCCCTGTTGCTTGCTCCGATGCCTACTGCGTCAACGTCTCAGATATTGGGTAACAACGAGTGTTTTGAACCGTTCACTTCAAACATTTATGTGAGACGAGTCCTGTCTGGCGAATTTGTCGTCGTGAACAGACATCTTGTTAACGATCTCATTGCACTTAAACTTTGGAACGAAGACATAAAGAACGAAATTGTCAAGCATGGAGGGTCAATACAATTTATCACAACTATTCCTGAGAACATTCGTAAAAGGTATCGGACTGTGTGGGAAATGTCCATGAGGCCCATCATTGATCAAGCTGCAGACAGAGGAGTGTACGTCTGTCAGTCTCAATCTATGAACCTCTTTATTGCATCGCCGACAGTTGGGTCTGTCAATTCTATGCACTTTTACGCCTGGCAAAAGGGGTTAAAGACAGGAATGTATTACCTGCGTTCAAAGCCTGCATCAAATGCTAAGGCAATTACCGTGGAAGACAAACACGGTGATGCAGATGACGTCGTTCGTTCAACAGAAAATCCTGAAGAGTGTCAGGTTTGCAGCGCATAAACTATATATTGTCATGAAACTCACGGCAAAAAATCTCAGGAGCATCATTGCAGAAGAATACATGCGTGGTGTTCCTGAGTTTATGGTAAGAGAAGTTGTGGAAGACTGCGCTTCTAAGGTTGAAGGTCACATAAAAAGGTACATCCAACTCAAGTCGCAGAGTCCGCTAGAGGCAAGACAGTTGCATGACAATGCTAATGAAATGCTTGAAGACCTAAAAAAAGAATTGTTCGACACAATTGAAGGGAAAATTTGGTCATTCATGCACAAATCTTGAACAAAACCATTGCATATTGTAATATGCACACATGCTGAATGAAAATAAAGTAGAGTTGATTGGATTTTATGGCGGAGATGAAACTCATGCTCTTTCAGCATGGACCTCCACCTCAAGAGACCTAACCGACGAAAAACGTTCCAGGATTGGTAATCTCTTAAATATGTTGGCTCGTGACAATCACGGAACGCCGTTTGAAAAGTCGAGCATCCATTTTCTTGTCACCACCGACATTGCTTCCCACATTCACCTTATCAAGCATCGAGCAGGTGTGTCTCTTAACGGTGAGTCAGCTCGTTATAAGGAGTTGAAGGATGACAAGTTTTATGTTCCTGTTGATTGGGACGATGAAGAGAAGACTCGATACATTGAGCACTTGAATCTTTCTCTTAAGAATTATCATGAGACGCTTCAGCGCCTGATTGACAAGGGTTTACCAAGAAAGCGTGCCAAAGAATCAGCTCGACTTTATCTTCCATACGGTGTTCAGCTGACAGCTGATGTTATGTTTAATTTTAGAAGCTTTGTCCATTTTTTGCAATTGAGGTACTCGAAGCATGCGCAGTTGGAGATCAGAGAGGTTGCGTATAAAATGCTGGAGTGTGTTCGTGACACTGGTAAGTTTGATCTTAGTCTTCGGGCTCATGGGTTGATCCTGGAAGACGGTAGCACCTGTCCGCCATTTGAATGATAAGGAGTTAAAATGAAGTTTAGCGATAATGTGATTGGTAGAATTGCGCAGATCGTCCAAGAGGGAATGCTTCTGGGCGTTGATGTTGTGGATCTTATGAGGCAGATTGAAGTTGAGCCCGTGCATAGCGTCGATGACTCTCATGAGCTTGAGTTGACCGCAGAATATGCAAAGAGGGTGCGTGAACATCATGAAAAGTTGCTGCAGGAAGCAGACTCTCTTCAAAACAAGAGAGCAGAAAGCACAACATTTCTTTTTGACTCCTGAGAGATAATTATGCAGGACAAATTACAAGAAATGTGGAACCAGCAACTGGAGTTCATGAATCTTCTAAAGAAAAAGAGAGGATTTCCAGAGTTCCCAGTCGACATTCGCTCAAAGGCTGGACAAAAGTTCCTGAAGAGCATCACCTATGAGTGCATGGGTGAATTATTCGAGGCAAATCAGGAGCTTAAGAACAGTAAAACTCACCGTGCAACAGAGGTCAATGACCTCGATAAAGATGCGTATTTAGAGGAACTTATTGATTCTCTGCATTTTTTCTTTGAGATTGTGATTGCATCAGGTGTGAGTCTTGACGAAATGTATCATGCATACATGCAAAAAGGCGTCAAAAATTTTGATAGGATTGAAAATGGATATTGATGCACTTTTTCCTTTCTTTCTTTCAAGATGTTCTTACTGATTTCACAACCTCAATAAAAGGAGTGAAAAATGAATTGGTGGTATACTGATACTAATAAGTACGGTTCTTTGGTTTACAATAGATTACTTGACCCTTGGGCCGCAAAGGTGAACACAGTCAATTTTGAGATTCATGAAAATGAATCTGGTATCACCTTAAACATGGATTTACCCGGCGCTAAGTCCTCTGACCTACTCGTAGAATCAGTTTCAGGTGACGTAAAGATTACGGGAAAGCAAAAAGGTAAGGATTTTCTCTACAATTATCGACTTCCCAAGAACTACGATCCCCTATCTGGATCTGCTAGATTAGAGGACGGTGTCCTAACGCTTGTTTTCAACAAGCTTGAAACAGCCAAGCCAAAGGCCTATAAGATTCCAATTAAGTGACAAAATTTGGTAAATTTAAAGGGGACTAGCGGTCCCCTTTTATTTTTTAGTTCTTCGCTATATTTTATTTGTTATGAACTTCCATAACAAATCTTCGATGAATGATATTGCAATGTTTGTAGGGGCAGCGTTAAGACACCCAGTACCACCTTGCAATGGCACAGGCGTCATTTCTACGATTCACGTTGATCAATACAAGACAAAATTTAACGACATCAGAATTTATTGCACCCTGGCACATCACGATCTTGTTAAAGAATCATGGGTTGCATTGGGTCATGATGGTGAACCAACACCTGACTTCAAACAGTTCTCCCTAGAAAGGGATGCGATTCATTATCGGCGCTGTCACCTCACGATGTTTTCACTGTTAAACGATGAAGACATCGTGGCCGCCTTAAAGGCGCCCGCTTGTTATTCTGAGTTGTTATGTACGTCAGCAAGTGATCTAAATGTTGTATTGAATCATGCAATACAAATGTCAACATTGTACCCTTCGCAGATGGAACACTATTACACAAGATGGAGCGTCAATAATCCAAGCGACCTAAAGTCGTTGTTGTATCGACTGTCCGGATTCAAGGAGTACCGGAAATGAAGTTTGAAAGATTCGATGACGGCGTTGCAATCTGCGGAGACTCAACCAGCGAAGAAGTCGTTTCCTTTGTGAAAACAATCGTTGACAAGGTTCACGTTGTGTGCACAGATCCTCCTTACGGAAATATATTGCGCCATGGTTGGGACAGATGGAGTGGAACACAGTCTGAATTTGTTGACTGGATGATCTCTTGGACCAAATCCTATTCCAATTTGCTGGTTCCACAGGGCGCAATGTATGTTTGGGGAGGTTATGGTGTTGCAGGATTTAGGCCGTTCTTTGAATACGCTTCGCGTATAGAATCAGAGTCAGATATGAACGTTTCAAACCTGATCACCTGGTCGAAGAAGCGTGCTTATGGCGTACAACACAATTACCTATCTACGCGTGAAGAACTATTGTACATGATCAAGGGAGACATAAAGAAACCCGCCGTTTTTAACGTTCCGCTTCTTGAAACAAAAAGAGGTTATGCGGGTTATAATGCCAAATATCCTGCCAAAAGCGAATTTTATAGAAGGACTAACGTATGGATGGACGTAAATGAACTATTTTCGGGAAAGGTTCATCCAACACAAAAACCGACAAAAATATTTGAAATACCAATTGAAGTAAACACAAATCAAGGTGACTGGGTAATAGATCCGTTTGCCGGATCTGGTGTTGCTGCATTTGCGGCTCGCAAGTTAGGCAGAAAGTTCATCGCAATAGAACAGGATGAGGGACACTATGGCCGCTTCGTTGAAAAATTATCGTCCGGGATCGTTGACGAAGAAAAGTAAAGAAGCAAAAGACGAGCAAAAAGATCTAGAGAACGACCCAGAGTACGTTAAAAAACTCTGGCAAACGTACAGCTTTAAATTAACGTCTTCGTCTTCGCGTCGACACCGACTGGAAGATCTTCTTGAACGTCAATCGTCAAAAGACCTTTCGATATCAAAACTTGAAAGAATCAAAAAAAGACTGTCTGCCGCAAAGATAGAGCAAGAGGAATCGCTGCTTCTTGTGGAACAGATAAAATTTCTTTTAGAGAGGTTGAATCTTGTAGTTTGGGAATAGAGGGTGTATGATGGTCGTATATGATCAGGGAATTTGAAGCATGAGCAAGGCACTTCTCCTCAATTCTGACTACTCTCCTATGCACTTTGTCAGCAATGTACGTGCATTTCTACTCGTACACAAAGGTAGGGCAGAAATATTGGACACAGGAGGTAAGTTAAGTACCTGGTCTCAGCAGGTTATTAACACCACAAAGGAATCCATCGCGCTTCCCGCAACTATTCGTTTGTTAAATAGGGTGAACAGAAAGTGGCAACCACCAAGATTCAGAAAATCTGCAATCTACACGCGTGACAATTGGTGTTGTCAATACTGTGGAATGGACCTAGGTAAAAATTCCGCAACCATCGATCATGTTCAACCGCGTTCTCGTGGCGGAAAAACTTCGTGGAAGAACTGTGTTGCGTCTTGTAAGTTCTGCAATAGAAAAAAAGCCAATAAGACGCCGCACGAAGCAAATATGCCCCTTTTGACGATTCCCGCAGAGCCAAGTCCATTTCAATTTTGGGAAAACGCAAGGGGCAAAGAGTGGCACGAAGATTGGTCAATGTTTATCAAACGTAAGTGATACTTATGAGTGATGACAAACGAAATATCAACGCTGAGATCTTTCATCATTGCTGAAGTACGTTCCTTAAGAGAAGAATGGTTGGCAGAATCATACGATAAAAAATTGTATGACGATGAATCCATTAATTCAAAAAGCGTTTACGTGCCTGATGATATCAAAAAGTCCATCAAAAAATGGATAAAAGACATGATGCTTGGCTAGATATATGTTTAATTCACATAGTAAGACTCTTACCTTGATTTTGACGTAGGCATTGATATATCTATTCTCATGAAAACTATCACAGTTAAAGAACTAAAGAAAGTTTTAAATCAAACCCTCGCAGAAGAGAGGGCGTTAGATGTTTTACGTGAAGAAACAACACGTAACCTTGGACCATCTGTGATCACTGAGGTGAAACTTGACCAACTTGCCGAAAACATCAACGACAGAATGGACGTTCTTGAAAGAACGGGTCGTGAATTAAGACAAGGGTTTAGGCCTGCGACGCTTCTCAGATTTGCAAATAATCCAAATCCGGAAGTCAGAAGACTCGTGGTCAGGCTTTTGCCTGAAAAGTTTGCAAGGAACTTTATCACAGATAGAGATCCTTACGTCAGGCATGCCGCGGCAAAAAGAGTTCCTCTTTCTCTAGTGAAAGAAATGTTGCGCAGATCACCGGGCGACGACGAGTTACACGTAATTTATCGTAGCAGAAGGCTTGGCGAAGCCGCTGAAGTTTCCATCGGAGAGAGACTAAAGGGCAACGTTAAAGTTCCAAATTCCCCTGAACTGAGCGACTTTACGTATCAGCTTCTGGCA
>Ga0315906_10004351_pt1 | contig 18231 bp, 49 predicted proteins | sample LakEriMetagenome_4_FD_203526 | JGI IMG/M metagenome (GOLD analysis project Ga0315906, IMG submission 203526) | Freshwater fungal communities from buoy surface, Lake Erie, Ohio, United States - Buoy 2 MA122 | ecosystem: Environmental > Aquatic > Freshwater > Lake > Lake biofilm | place: USA... | reverse complement strand
GGGATTCATAACGGGTTGATAATCAATGCGTTACACAATCCATTGAAAATCAATTAGTTATGCAACCCATTTATTAGATATTTTTTAATTCGGACACGGCGAGAAATAAATATTTTCTAATGAATACCCATGTAACGTGGACCAGGTCTATATCCCCAGAGATTTGGCAATTCAATTTATTTTTTGTATCTTCAGGTAACGTAGGCCAGTATTGCGTTTCCTTGCATAAAAATCGAAGTGAAAATTTATTTCCTCAACTCACCCTGCTAACACAACTGCGCAGCACTCACCGCACTCACACCGATTGCCGCACTCCACTCTGCGCAATCCACTAATCTCGTTTTCCCTTTTGCCGGAATTTTGTTGCGCAGTGTGAACGCAGGTGGGATATTTGTATTTATACTGATATACTTTTATAGTGTTATGTTTTTATTGTAGTATGTTAGTATGGAATGAATAGTTTTTGACAGATACTTTTAGTTACCACTCTTTAACACAATTCCCCACTTTTTACCACTAATTAACACTAACATTTTTATTTTGATATGGTATTGGTTGATACACTATGCTTTTATTCATTTATTTTATTTATTCCCTTTATCGTTTATTTTATCCGAATACCAAATTGCTATCTTTAACATACCCAATGGAATGCCTATCGCAACACTCACTCCAAATATTAATCCGATTGGATTCATTTCCTTATATTAACTTTATATCCTTTCTATATCTTTTATCCATTCCTATAATATCTAAATACTTCCATGAAGGTATTCCTAATTCGGTTCGTAATGTTTCCCTATGTTCACCCGTATGGTATATGCCTTCATACGTTATCGGTATTCCGTTATATCGGTTTAGTTTTTCCCTTTCGTTATCAAGGTATTCCTTTCTTAATCCGATTTCGATTCCGTTTCGTTTAATCCATTCCCGCGTTATTGTATATTGCGAACCTACCCACCATGTATCCCCTCTCTCCCTTGCTCTCACTAATGATATTGATTGGTCGTATGTATTCTCTCTACTTAATAGTATTACTTTATCCCAATCCCCTTCTGCTACAATCGGATCCATTTCCCATGAATCCCATTTTACTACTACGTTATCCCCTTCTATACCTTCTATGTTTTCCATTCTATTAGGTTCTACATATTCTTTGTATCCTAACTCTGTACTTAGCCATTTTGTAAATACCTTACTTCCTGTCCTGGGTAGTGCTATTATTAATATTCTCATTCCTCTTTGCTGAATTTATTTTATCATGGAATTCCGGCGGGTTATATTAGGGTTCGATTTCCTTTGTGCCTTTCTTGCCCACTATGTACGATTGTATTCCAAATCGGGGATTGTGTTTGGATAACGGGCAACCCTACACCCATTGCGCTCATCCAAAGTATTAAACCTTCCGATGCTCCCTTCAATCCATATTGTTGATGTTGAATCCCTCTCGTTTCGGAATCCATCCTTTCCCATTCCTTTATCCATTTATCGTTATCGGTTTTTACAATGAACGAGTACTCTAATAATAATTTTGGATTAGGATATTGCCCCTTAACCCATTCGATATATTCCCGCATGTATTCGGTACTACCTTTATCATCTCCTAATTGTGCTTCATTAAAAATTGCAACGGGTTCGATTCCTATTTCGGTTTCGTTAAGAGTATGCCATTCCCTTGAGTTTCGGAAATGAATATCCGTGTCACAATACCAAATTGTATCGTGATGTTTTAACCCTTCCGCTATTGGTATTCGTTTAAGGTTGTAATTAAATTCCTCCTGTATGGTAATAATATTTGCACGTATATTTGGATTAATCTTTTCCGGCGAATCCGTACCTAACCAAATTGGCACATCCCGATCCAATTCTCTAATCCTTTCTCCAACTAGATTGAACTCTCGTATATGTTCATCACCCATCGCGAGAAACGTAAATGCCCATTTACTCATATCTTTAATTTATATCCATTGGAGTCCACTGCGTAATCCAACAAGCCGTGCGATTAAATGTTCTTGAAAAGAATTCTTTTTACGAAATGTTTGGTAAGGTACTTTAAAAGAATGTATTGTGTTTGTGATACCTACACCGGTCCTTTCTATAATATCACATTTCAATTCGTTATCCACTACCCATCTATAAACGAGAACATCTAATAATCCATTTCCATCTGACATTTCAAATTTAAAATAAGTATCAGAAGTAACCGAATGTAAAATACTTACATGCCCTCCATCGGGTAATTGATTGTAACTATTTATCGATCCCGGATTTAGTATTTGTATTTTCTTTTCCGTTTTTGGATTCATAACTATTTTTTTCTTTTCTTATACCAATCTGCTATTCCGATAAATACTATCCCTGCTGCCATAGTGTAGAATATATAACTCGTTATTTCAATTAGTGTTTCCATTTTATTATCCTTTTATTTTGAATTCGTTATTATAAATATTCCACTTCTTTATCATATCCACACATTCCAATATTGTTTTTCCTTTCTGAATTAATTTTACATCGTGTCCGTTTTGCCCTTCGGTTAGTGTTTCCTTACCCATTCGTTCAAGTTCATCAATTGCTTCCCGTTCAAGGATTACATACTCTTTGTAACTACCCATTACTGCTACGTTTTTATTGTGATTACTCATACCAATCCCATTTTTTACTTTTGTTATCAAATTTATTTATTATCAATCCAATGATTAAAACTCCAAACCACATTCCTATAAAAATAATTAACTCTTTCATACTATCAAAAAATTTGGGCGAAACGACGGGTTTGTTCCCCCCGGCCCCCCTCTCGTTTACAATTTCAAATACCATTTAGATATGTTTCTTAATACTATATAAATTCCGGCTGTCATTAATAAAGGAACAATGATAAACCAAAATAATGAGAAACAAAAATACGCATCTGAATTACTATTCCAATCATCGTAGTATTCATCATGTGGTGGGTCGTAATCAAATCCAATTCGTTTGCCAAAGTATTTAAAGAATGTTAGTGTTATTAAAAATCCTATTGGATAAATTAGCATTAGGGTTGCTGCTGTTATACTCATTTTTTCTATTTTTACATTAACAATAAATTGAGTGCATTTGTGAATTTATCAATTGTATTCAATACATCTGCGGTGAACAATAACCTTTCGGGTAATGCGTTGTTAGGATTATTACTCATTCCTTTCCAATACCACATTTCGTATTCAAATCCATTTCCATGTATTCCACGTACTTCATTCCTTTCTAAATTTACCGATACCGTTTCACCATCGGGTTTCATCAATGTTATTTGGTAAAATGATTTTTCTTCATCAATTCTACTAACACGCCACTGCCCCACATCTTTACGAAATAACTTGCCATAGTTTTTTATCGTAATCATTTTAATTCAGTTTATTCAATTGGTAAAATTTGTTTTGTATCTTCACCCAATATACGATATGTTTTTACAATACCCAAATCGGTTATTGTTATTGCTTCTATTTCTATTCCCCACTTTTCTACAAACTCTAATACTTCATTTGTTATTCGATAATTAACATCAACCAAATCTTCCCAATTAGTTACTTCAACAATATCTCTAATCATTCCCTGCGTAGTATCAATTAGTACATCATTTGCTTGCATTACACTTAATAAGAATTTTCTCACATCAAATATTTTATAACGAATAATTGCTTTTAGTACAATTTCCTTTTCGTCTAATGTAGTTAGTGTTTGTGCAGGTAGGTTTACTGATTGTGTAATTACTGCGTGCTCAATTACTGAATCAAAAAACGGAATCTTAAAATGGATTCCGGCTTTTAGTACACATTTATATTTTCCAAATCTTAATAAAACCGCTTCATTCCATTCCTCAACAATAACGAAAGGTAACATATCCTTTCCAAATTGCTGAATCATTTGTATTAACTTATCAAACATAACTTATTATTTTTCTTTTAATTTGTTATAGTATTCATTTGCGAATCCTATTTTCCAATCTCCGGTATGCCCATCCTCATCCAACGAGTACATGATTGCATCTTTGATTGCTTTTTCTTCTAATTCCAAAAAGTATTTAGTGTTATGCTCCATCAAATTTTGAGGTCCTAAATACTCTATAAATTTTTCCATCGGTGTCATATCAATATAAATTTAACTTTCACTAATGAGAATACTACATTTAATTCCATCTTCACTTTCAAATATCCAATCCGTACATTCCCAATCAAATCCGTTTCCTGTTTCATCTATTTGATGAAAAAAACTACTTTCCTCTTTTACAAATCGGAATCGTCTGAATCCTCCGGTTTTTGGATTATCAATAAAGAATTGTTCTTTTTGATTTGGAAATGCTTCCGGATGAATTGAACCATCGTGATTAAAACAACTCAAATTCCAAGCTTCACTAAAAAATGTATTCAATTCCTTATTCCAAAAAAAACTTCCGATGTCGTACCTATATTCCATATTAATTATTTTTTAAATTTATCAAAGCAATCCGTATTTTTATAAAACCAATACGAATGAATCATTACTACTGCGGTGTTTACTATTATTGTGGGCGTTGAATCAATGCCCCACCCATACAATATCCAAAATATAGATCCAATTAAGTTTGTAAGTCTTAATTTAGCTACATCATTCATTGTGAATGAAAATAAAACTATTGCCATTCCAATATAACCAAAAATGTCCTGTATCATAAAAATTATTTACTTATTAGAGTAGTCTGCCTGCACCTTTATAGTTTTTTCTATAAATATCTTCACTTAAACTACTAATCTTTACACCTTCCCATTTGTTTGATGCATGTACAAATTTGTTATCACCAATATAACATCCACAATGCCATCCACTAGGTGATAATCTACTTCTAAAGAAAATAATATCTCCGATTTCTATATCAGTTTTTGAAATTCGTTTTGTTTGATTCCATTGTCTTGAACAGGTACCCCTCAATTCTAGTCCATAAACATCATTGTATAATCTTTTTGTGAATTGCGAACAATCAATTCCACTTTTTGTTTTTCCACCAAATTTGTATGGTTTGCCCATCCATTCATCAATAAATGAATTTAGGGGTTGTGTTTGTGCAGTACATTTGTAGCACAATATCCAAAAAAGAATTGTAACAGCTACATACAATATTTTTGTTTTATTTTTTATCACTTTTTTAGTTTTTGTATTTTACGTTCTATTCTTGCGTATCTTTTATGTAATTTTTCCAACCGGATACTCCTTGCCCATTTACCGAGCCAATTTACTCCCTGATAATTTTCCCAGTAAAGTATTTGTTCTCTAACTTCCTTTAATTCTTTGTAGAGTGCCATTTTCATATGAATTAAATATACAAAAAAAATTTGGATATACCAAATAAAAAAGGGGATATACTTTATCCCCTTTTTTTCTTTATGTATGTTTTTGATGCAATCCCTTTTTTATATTCAACTTTCTGGATTGCTTTTGCATCTTTTTTCTATTTTTGTATTTACGTTCCTGCTTTGTCATTCTAATTTGTTTTTAGAAATAAATATGGAATATAAAACATTAACGTAAATATTGCGATACGTTTATTCATTTACAATCTCTGCTTCATCTATTTGTTCACAATACAATAACCACCCATCTTTTCTCAATACAACATGGCATCCTAACAATGATTTTAATTCCTGTATTTTATCTGCCTTTACAGATATTTCCTGAAACTTTCTTTTTAGGATATATAACCCATCATTGAATCTTATCAATTCTTTTACTATCATTTCCAAAATATTTGAACTAATATAATACTAACAGCTAACAATAAACAAACTAGTGTTTTTGTAGATAAAGTTTCTCCAAATAGAAACAAACTCATTATGTAAAATATAACAATACCTACACCAAACCCTATCAAACGGGATGGCCATAGTTCACCATTATATGCTTTTACTAAATACTCAACCGATTTTATATAGCAATATGCCATAGGTACTGACATTCCTAATGTAGCAATCGGGTATCGTTCTAACCAATTCCATTTAATATTTCCCTGCAATTGCAAGAATGTTAATATCTGCCCTACAATACCCCATAGGACTCCATAAAATAAATTCATAAATTTTTTTTAAAAATCATCCTCTGACCCGAAATCATTCACGTCCACATCATCTTCTGCATAAAGTTCATCTTCAATCAAAGATAATGAATCGTAAATATCATCGAGACGAGAATGATAAACACCATCATCATCAATATCTTTTAGATGGTCTTTTATCTCGTTTACTATCTTTAATATTTTTTGCTTCATCCTTTTGGTTTTTCAATAAGTATTCCAAATCTCTAATTTTAGCGCACTTTTCATATTCCTCGATAGACATAAAATACTCCATTGCTTTTTCCAATGTTAATGATAGAGAATCTTTTTTTAAAATGAACACTACATTATCAACCAAATTAGATACCATAACCGCCTGTAAAATATCAATATCTTCGTTTATCATTTTTTCAGCGTACCTTATCAACTCTGAATGAATGATGTATTTATTTTCCTTAACCCAAGTTGTTAGAGATTGGTTTCCAATATCAATATGAATTACTATCGGTTTTTCTTGCATTTTGTTTATTTAGTTGCTTCGAAAAGTAAATATAACATCCAAAAAAAGATACCGCAACGCAATACAAAACGAAGTTCGCTCTCCATAAACTTCCCGTTAGTAATATCAGGGAATATTGTACGGCATCGAACCCAAAAGGATTGAAAAATAATGCTAGGAATAAACTCAAATCTTTCAGTAACATTATCCTTTTGCCTCTTTGTGATATTGATTGCTTTAATTTGTTTATCACCGTCGTCCATGTGTGTTGGTTTCGTTAACAATATATAACCTTTAGAATAAATATTCCAATCCTTTAGTATTCGGGCGTCTTAATTGGATATCCTGAATTGATTGTGGATTTTTCACTTTGGTATTTTTACGATACCATTCATATAAATTTTCCAATGTACCTTTACCTCTCTGACGTTCCATTGCTTTATCCCACAAATCATTTCCAAATTCAGTTGCCAATTCTTTTCTCAATTTCCACAATAACCTTTCTTCATCGATTGCCGCTTCCAATTCCAATTTGATTGCTTTAACACGTTTCATCCTACTCACCTCTAATGCGGCATCTATTCTATTACGTTCATCCGTTCCGCCGTAGTTTTTGTATGTTTGGTCGTATGCGGTTTGTGCACTCAATTTCATTTCAGTTGCTTCCGCAAACATATATGAATAATCGAAATCACCATTACGAATTTTCAATAACAATGGTGCATCAGCTTTTAGTGGTTTTTTCTTTCTCCCCTTCGTCCACCACCTGTATGGATTGTAACTCATATTCTTTTTGTTTTTCTTCTAAAAATCTAAAACACTCACTTGGACCTGTTATGGCATCATATTTTCTATACCTCTTTACAAAGGATTCCAAACCTACGGATTCATATTCCGCCCGTAGGGTTTCAATATTTGAAAAATAGCAATGATTAAATCCCACGATTGTTTTTTCTAACTTTAAGTTCAAAATCTTTTGCGGCTTCTTTTAATTCAGAATTTGGTTCTATTGAATTGATTAATCCATCAAAAAAAATATTCTTATCATTCTCACTCCATTTTGCGAAATCGGTTAGAGATGCTCTCTCCAAATCTTCGAATTCATTTTCGGAATCTTCCTCTCTGTATTCATCTGCTCTATCCAATATCCAACTCTTCCAAGAAGATTCGTGATATCCCAATCCTACAATGAGTGTTTGAAATGCATCGAATATTTCATCGATATCAGTATCACTATGATCTATTTCAACGGATACCTTTGTACCATATTGCTGAGCCGTAATTATTGTTGGCTTTGTAAAATCTGCGACTGTTTTGTTGTAATTCATTTTATTTGTTTTTATCATTTATAAATTTTTCAAATCCTAACCTATCATTTTCTTTTGCGATTTCTTTCACTTTATCATAATCAAATTCTACATTTGATATTGTTGATGCCACACTCGCAAATTTCTTTGTGTGATATCCCGATAGTGGTGATGTGTGTTTTGCTAAATGTTCTGCTTTTGCATCCAGATATGCAAACAGTTCATCATCTGACATCATTTTCAATTCATCATCGGTTTTATCAAAGTTCATCGAAATTAAAGTTTTTGTTTGCTGAATAGTTTATTTCACCATCCGAACCAACACTCATATTCAATGCTCCCTTCACTACCAAATCTTCAATGGTATTTGCTACTGAATCGGATAATGTTTCTTTCATTACATTTTCACATTCATCTTCAGTTAAATGTATTTCATTTTGTTCTTCCCACTTCCTTTGCATTGTGTATTGGAATTTTCTTTTAAGGGGTAATCTTTCTATGAAGGGATTGCTTTCAAAAAATCCAGCTTCATCTAGAGTGTCAATCATTTCGTTTGATAACTCTATAATTTCAGGAATTATTTCCATTTTATTTTTTTGTTTGTTTAAAATTTTCTTCTTCCTCTTGTGGTGTTGGTGAATATGTTGATTTGTAATACTCATCATCATATTCCAACCCCGGTGGGAAAATAGATCCACTATGTATCGAATCCCAATATTCTTTTTCTTTTAAATATTGTTCGTATAAATAATCTTCATCTTCTCCGGTGCTTCCACTCAATTGTTGATTTATAAATAGTTCTTTCATTTTGCCCATAGATATTATTTTTGTATTTCAAATATACTGAAAGTTTTTGTATTTTCAAAATATTAACGATACAATGTAACAAATTCTCCAAAATATTTATCGAATACTTTTAATAAGTTTTCGTAATCACCACCCATCATTTCACTTTGAATTTTCTTTTTATCTAAATCTAATTGCTTTGCTAAATTACCGGCGATTGCAATCATATTGAATGCGTTACCATCGGGGCCTGTTAAATCTATTTCAACGGGACCTGTTTTCATTTTTTTATATTTTATCATACAATTGTTTTTTTGGTTTCTCTAATATGTTTACATTCATTTCCGCCTGTGTAGGTAAATGATGGGCAATTACATTCCCACTTTCCATTATCTTCAATTACTTTATATCTTACATTTGGGTCTTTTGATGATGGAATACTCCACCCTTGTGGATTCTTTAATCCTTTCTCTTTTAGTTTACTTTCAACCAATTGTTTCACTTCATCACCTGCCCAACCTGTTCTATTTTTTCTAAACTCATCAAAGAAATATCCGTCATCAAAAAGTGCATCCAACACTTTCAATGAAATATCTTCACCCTGCGCCTGACAAATTTCATATAAATTTTGTTCGGGTTCTTTTACAAACCTACCTTTATCAGCGTAATCGCCGGCAATGACAATGTTATCCCCTGCCCAACTGCCTACGATTGGGTTTTCACTATTGAGGTCACCTCCGCCTCTACCATTTCCATCTGCAAGTAGTATTGCCAAAGCTGACAACACACCACTTGCCGACATACTGAACTCCATCAACTTTGCACCATCACCAAATTTATGTGGTGTGATATATTGTTTTTTCTTTACATTAACGATTTTGTAATACTGTCCCATTTTATTTATTTTTTATTATTCGTAACTTACCCTATCAATTTTAATTACATACGGAAAGCGTGGTATTCCATCGGGTGTTAAATTGAAATACTTTACCGTTGCTTCCTTACCGATTAGTTTCTTTTTATTCTTTAACATATCGGCGGTTTGTTCCCACGTTCCTTTTACATTGGATTTGAATGGTTTACCATCTGCCGTTTCAAACACAAAGTAACCTGCGGTACCTGTACGATTCCCTTCACCTTCAACAATATCCAATATTGTATATTCATCATCAACGAATGATTTATGTTTCAAAAGATTTTTACTTCTCTTATTTTCATACTCACCATCAACACGTAGAATCTGCCCCTCATATCCTTTATCTACCAATCGTTCATACTCACCCATAACCGCACCCTCACTTTGTAATTGTATAGTTTCAACAATAACAATACATTTCGGTAAATCAAATACTTTTTTCAAACCTCTCAATGCGTTCATCCTTTCACTAAATATATTATCCCAACTTGGGAAATCGTAAATGTGATATTGAATATTCTTTGCACTTTCTTTTAAGTCTTTATCTGTTGGTTTTGTTTTCTTAACCAATGATACAATTGTATTGAAATCATTAGCGAACGTATCAGCATACAACTCACCATCAAATATAAAATCCGGCTTTAATTCAAAGATAGGTTTTAGTGCTTCATAAATGTGCGGCACTGAAATAATCGGTTTACCATTGCGACTCCACATTCCATCCTTTGTTACGATACAACGAATACCATCCAACTTTGGTTGTGAGTATAAAGGATATTCAACTTTATCTTTTCTATCTTCCCACTTCGCTGCCAACATTGGTTCAAAGTGTCTTTTGGTGTTGATACCTTTCATTGTTTCGGAGTAATCCTTTTCCAATTTCAACTTACGTTTTGCTTCGGCTTCTTTTAGCGCCTGTTCATTATCAGTAGTTGCGTTTGCTTTGCCGGTATTCTTACCATAACAAACCGTCCATTCATTGGTAACTTTCTTGCCATCCGTTTGACCCGAAATAGTACGATACTTATTACCTACCACTTCGATAGTCCATTCTTGCACCTTACCACCTTTTGTGGTTTTGTAAATAGTATTCAGTTTCATAATTAAAATGTTTTAATAGCACCCATTGCGATACCTAATGCCAATTCATATCGGCTATAGAATTTTACTTTGTTTTTCACTTCATCCAATTCCACTTTACAATCTACACTTTCACCGTCATCATCACATCCCATAATCAATCCGTTTCCAGCGAATGGTTGATGTGCACCTTCATATGTAAAAAACGAATCAGTACCATTCATCAACCCTTCATCGTCTACAAATATAGCATCCTCTTTTGGTAAGTAAGTTGCGACTGTGAAACATTGGCAATTGAGAAATTCATACATCTTATCAATACCTTTACCGATTTCAACTTCTTTTACCTCTTTGTTGATAGAGTCAATTAATATTGCTTTCATAAATTTATTTTTTAATATAAATGATTAATGTATCTACACTCTTTCCGACTTTCTGAACAGATCGGTTTACTTTGTTTACATCATTACTAACATCTCCGATTCCATTTATCAGATGTTCATTACTTTGAATACTTTCATCCAACTTTTGGTTAATTGTTGTAAGATTTTGGTTTATGTTTTCTACAACATTAATCGCAGTATCTACTTTATCACTAACAGATGTTAGTTCTTTTTTCACTTCGATTGTTTTTGTTGTTTGCATATAATATACTACAAACATAGTTAGTATTGAAAATGCGGCTAGCACCAATACTAAAAACATTCTATTTACTGAACGATCTATTTTTTCCAATTCTTCGTTCATTTGATTTCTACCCATTGTTTCCATAATATCATTTTGATCTTTCATTACATTTGTTTTTTAGCTGTTAAATGCCTTCTCCTTTTCTACAATTTGAATGTAGTTTTTGATTCCTTTATTGATTGCTGTTGGATAATAACTAATACCCTCCATTTTTATTGAATGTACCATATATCCGGTATTCAAATTTCTGACTCTGATTGCTTTATCAGCTCTGTTATCCCAAACCAATCCATCGGCATTGATTCTGTTTTCATCGATTCTCTTAAATGTGTTTTGTTCCATTTTTTATTGTATATTTGTTGTTAATAAATCGTTATTGTAGTAATATAGTTCAGCGGTAGCATTACCGCCATTATCCCCTGGTTCCATAAATGTTTCAGTATCGTAAAGATGTTCTTGTTCATCAAAACTTTCACTACACATATTATCATGAAACGATTCAATCATTTCTTTTTTAGCTGCTTCTTCATTTTCAGCTTCAATGGTATGATGTTCTCTAACCCAAATTGTAATCTTTCTATCAATATAGAAATCAAATTCCTGTTTAGAAACATGCTCCATATTTTCATTGTGTTTTCCGTCTCCGTAAATTGCCATATGTTTAATTTTTATAAGATCCTATTTTTGAAATACCTACTATTAACTCCTCAATGAAAAGAATAAAATCATCCATTGATTTCATTCTGTTTATTGGTAATCTTACTCCGGTTTCTATATCCTCACCAGCAGTACCCTGTCCCAAAATACACTTGCGTATATCAAAACTATTTACATCCCAGTTTATTGTCATTAGTGTACAATACTTTCCTTGTAATGGATGTAAAGAATCTCCTCCATCAAAAATGTAAAGGTCGTTTCGTTGATGCATTCCTATTTCAAACATAAAAGAATTTCCGTTTGATGTAGTTATTGAATTGCCGTTTAATCTATCAAAATTTACTATTGGTCTCATTTCTTTTTATTTTTTTATATTAATTATGCACCCATCCTTCTTTCAGCATCACTAATGGCTCTGCTTTCGTATTCACATTTATTCCAATAGTAGATAGCCTCATCTGCCCATTCCGGTAATACAGGATATAATACCACTCGTTTACCATTACATTCCGAACATACTTGGTCAAAAGAACCACCATAGTACGATTCTATCCCATCTTCATCGCCATCTTCTCTCATACCATCAACAAGTGCATTCTCATCTAAGTCAGAGCGGAAGTGAGAACCGTGGCCACCACAAGTGGAGCATACTTCATATGTAGCTTCAACATATATGAATCCATCTTCGTTCATATCTTCGTTGTATTCGCCGGTCTTTGGGTTATAATACGCAAGGGCGGGGTGTTGATAATTCATTTTCATATTATTTATTTTTTATTAATTACAAAAGAAAAATCAGCATCATCTTCATCGGTTTCATCATCATAAAAGTATCCCTGAAATTCACACGTATCAGGTCCTGTTTTTTCATAACTCCAACCGGCGGCCAACTCAACTAAATTAGGATAGTACACACCTTCCGTACCAACACCACTAGGGTTATTTTCGAATACCAAATTGATACCAAACCCTCTAGCTTCATTCGTATATTCATCACCTGTTTTATCCGACACAAACCCATTCATTTCGGCTAACAATTCATAATAATCCTTACCACCAAATACACCATAACCGTCATAGTTATCTTCTGTCCATACATTACCTTTATCATCCATCATATCAACTTTGAATGTTGAACGAGCTGAATAATTATTCGCAATACTCTTATCCGTGTCTTGTGTTTTCCAACTAAAAAATCCCATATTATTTGTATTATTGATTTTCAATTTTGTTTATTAAATGTTTAAGTGCTTCCCATTGACCCCAAGTCAACTGAAATCTTTGTCTTTGATTTGTTTCAATATCAACATCAAATCCTTCACCATTTGCCCATTCAGTTACTTCAATGTAATCATATTCTCTACCATAACCAAAACACCATTGTTTAAGTTCTGCGAATAAAGCACGTCTTTTGTGTTCATCAACCTCATACGTTTTTTCATTTTCATTTTTACTATACTTCATTTTTAATTTGTTTAATATGTTTACAATCTTTACCACGTCCAAATCCATGTGCAGGACAACTACAACTCCAAAACCCGTCATCGTTTACTACACTATACACATTTCCCTTACTTCCATTAACTTTGTATTCTTTTTTCACTTTGACTTTTGCCATAGTTTTTGGTGAACCATACTGAATCTTATCCCAAAGTTTTTCCAACTCACTCCATTGATACTTTCTATCAACTTCAACCCAACCATCCCCATCGGAACTACATATAACGTACCACTTGCCACTTATATCACCTTTATATGATACAGGCGGATAAAACGATTTAAATCTCATAATTTGTTTTTTAATAGTCATCATCCATATATTCACCGGCGTTAAGATAATCGTAATAGTTATCCTTACGATACGGATAATTGTTTTCATAACAATCATCACAATAGTATCTTGTCGGAATACCATAGTTATCATGTCTTAATTCTACATATGCCGTTTCATCTTGCGTTGTTTTGGAACATCCATTTCCACTACAACAAATAACATTTTCGTAATCCATATTTTACCAACTTGATGTATAATAAACTGTAAGTCCATCACGGATCGCGTTGCGTGCTTCCGCTACAAATTTTAAATCATCTTCCTTTTCATCTCCATCAGTTTGTCCAAAAAAGAATCCTGATGTGTTTGGTAGTTCATCATCAATGATATCCTGATATAGGTTATCTAAATCTTTTGATGTTAGGACTACACAATCTCCATTGAAGTCATTTGATTTACCACCTTTCTTCACATATAGTTCGTGCATCCAACCGTGTAGGTTTGGATGTTTTCTCCAATAATGGAGGTCATCCGAGTCACTAATCTTTACATTTGTAAAGTCCATATCTACTTCTGTTTGAAACTTTGCTTTTGTTGCAATTGCGTACATGTCTAATCCCATAATTATTAATTTAAGTTTATTGATTTTAAAATAGATTCACCATCACTAACACGATGGATTTGCTGTGCTATAACCTGTTTAGATGTTGATATAATTTCTCTCAATGATTGACGAAGATTTTTCACTCCGTGTGATTTCTCTGCATCGATACAAACTGAATCTATACCATCATTGATAACTTTAATCAAATCGGTATCTTCCTCAAGCATATGAGAGTCCAACATATCAATCATAGCTGCCGCTACTGCGGTTCTGATTTCAATACCAACCTTATCACTTTGTTTCATTACGTTAATCAAAGTAAGTGCCATTGCAATTCTTTGATCATTTGTTTTTTCAATTTTGTCTCTGATTTCTTTAAACATACTATTTCTTTTTAAAAATTTTAACAATACTTCCCATCATAACCAACGGATAATACAATGGAACATGAACCATACATTGTAATATCAATATTAGTTGAAAGGATAAACTATGCCGTTCCGGTCTATTTTCAATTTCCATCAATCGTAATGTTTCCCTAACCATTGGATAGGTTAGTAATACCCACACTAATAAAATTGTTATTATCATAAATTTATTTTTGTGTAGTTACTTTATACTTACCACCAATTGCTTTGTAAAGAAGTCGGTTACATCTTCTACCTTTTACATTTGATGGTTTTACCAACGAATGTAAATGATGAATAAATGAACCACCTTCTCTCATTTGCGGTTCACCTCTCAATACAACATCATAATAAGTTTTCATTTCACTAAAGGTTACTTCACTCTTTTGTTGAACAAAATCCAAAATAGATTGTGTGATGTAACCCCAATCACCTTGTTGTAATTTTTCATTGATGTTTGAATATTTCTCTTTTTGATATATCCTTTGTAATTTGGGATTTGTTTTTCCTTTTGATTTCAAAGATGCCATATGTGCATCATAAAATCCCATCTTCATTTCACCATACGTTTTAACCCATATATTTGGTTTATTTATATTCTTTCTTTGAATACCTTTACCCTTACTAACATTTTCATAGTTTGGATTTTTAGGATGAAGATAAACATCAATATGTTGAGCTTTGCGCCAAGGAATATCGTTTTGTGCACCCCTATAATATGCATCACCCAATACTTTTCTCCTATTAGAATGACGCCCTCTTAATACTACCCACCCAAAGATTTGTTCTAATGTTTTTTTCACTTCGATAACTTGCTCAATATTCTTCATTGGAATAGTGGCGATATATGTTGATGTTCTTTTCATAATTTTTATTTTTTATATCCTACGAAATTGATTGTAGTTGGTTTAACTAAATTTTTCTTTACCATATCAGGATAAATGTCATTCAACCAAAAGTTTTGTACGTTATCCAACTCTCTACAAATTTCTTCATACATTTCATCCAATTCATATCCTTGTCCAAAACCATATGAACATACAAATTTACCCAAATCTCTCAACAATGTTTCATTATCCGATTTATAGGCATCATTCATAGCATTAAAGATATTCTTTTTCATTTCATCCGCAACCTTATCATTGTGATCGTACATTGTTTGATTCCACGGTTTGGTAACACGAATACCATCAACGATTTCAATTAACTTTTCTTTACTCATATTTGTTTTTTTATAACTTACTATTGTGTGTTGTCTTTCTAACTCTCTCATTTGCCTTGCAAACATATTATTTATTTTTATACTTTTTCCAAATAATAATCGGGCTCATTTTCTTTGTAGACGGGTAGTTTTGTTTTGAAAAACATTTGTATTCTACTCACATCCATCCATTGTACACTTTCCGAATAACCCATAGTAGTTTTTACGTGTAGATTCCATTTATTAGGTCCACCAAAATCATCCGTACATTTTACGGCTGTAAGATTACCTTCTTCAATTATACAATGTTTAATTCCGTTTGACATATGTTTTTATTTTTAATTGTGTTTCATTCCTTTCATAACACCATAACCACTTCTTGCGGCTAATCGATTAAGGTTATTAGCCATCTCCATTGGTAAGACTTGTATCTCATTACCTGTTTTGTGATTGGCGATTTGTACACCACCGACACGTTCTACTGAACTACAATTAACACAATGTTTGTAACCATACTTTGCAAATCGTAGAACAGGCATATCGTTACCACATTTGATACATGCCATCATTTCTAATTTTACTTTCACTTTGTTCATATTATTCAAAATTTGGTTTGGTAAATATATTATTAACATTCTCTACATATGGGGTGAACCAACCACGGATAGTTTTGTGAGTTAAACCATCTCTATATTGTTCATCAACTTCACACAAACTATCTTCTAATAATCGTTCAGCATCTATACGAATGATAGTACAAAGAGAATGTATCAATTGTTTGATTTCTTTTTCACTCTGTTCACCACTTAACCAATGTCGATTATCATCTGAAAACATATGTGAATAATCGTGCTTCATAATCATATCAAAATACTTATTCAACACACCACCCTCATTGTAAACATCGGTATCATTGTTCGGGTCATTACTAAAATACTCATTAAAATTACTCATACTATTTATTTTTGCGAGCCCAATTACGACTCTGTTTTTTCTTTTTATCAACAACTACTCTCTGACGGAATCTACCATCAAAAAGACCAGCCTCAAGCTGGTCATTTCTTTTTGAACTATTGCTTAATCTTTTCACTTTGTTTCTCATATACACTAAATTTAGAATCCATAGGAATGATGAATGCGTTGTTTGCTGTATCAATTTTGTTACGAACTTTCTTAAACTTCAAACCTACAATAATACCTTGCTCATCCAAATATCTCATATCGTATTCATCACCATCAATTACTTTGTAACCCATAAATGATGTGGGTAATACTTTACCTTCAAATACCATTGCTACACGTCCATTACCTTTACTCAACAAATCCAAACAATGTAACATATTATGCCCACTAAATGAATAAGTCAAATCATAGTTAGGATATTTACTTAACATATTGAAACGTTTAACTACTTTCGTATAATCATAGAATGTAACATCATTGAACAATTCCAATATGTTCTTACCATTCAGTTTAAAACTTTCCAAACTAATATCCGATGTACCATTGATACGAACTGAAAATCTCATACCATTAGATTCTGATTGGTATTTTGCTTTCTCAATTTCAGTAACCAACCAACCCATAAAGAAATCACGTTGTTCAAAAAACAATTTAGTCTTTTTGATACGTGCTTTGTTGATGTTGTTTTTCTTAACATCAATTCGGTTGTGTCCACTTTCACTCAAACAAGCTTCTTTACATTCATCCGAAGCCATAGGACATACATTGTAACCACTCATATCAGCGGGTGCCAAATAAAGAATGTATGTTGCTTCATTGTACTTTAAACCTTTAGCGATTTTTGAACTACTTGCAACACTACCTAAATAAGAAAGGCCTGTTTGTTTCTTCGCGTTACCAATTGTTGAAAATTTCATCTTACTCATAATATACATTTTAGACATAAAAAATGGGGCAATATTCACCCCTCTATAAAATTGTTTTGAACTTTACTTCGTAAAGATACGATTTTTTTTGTTACTGGCCAAATCTTTATCAAAAAAAGTTCATTGACAATCAACGAGTTATGAAATTGCCCCTATAACCTAAATGCGTAAGTCATTGATTGTCAATAAACTTTTTTTCCATTGACAATCAACGAGTTATGCCTAACCCATTGAAAATCAACGAGTTAGGCATATCCACTATTTCATCATATTATGAATTTTTATAATATGATATTGTATTATTAAATGTATGGGTTATATGGTTGCGGCCAGAAATCTTCATCTTCAATCAATTCATCCGTATCACAA
>Ga0315906_10004350_pt1 | contig 18233 bp, 11 predicted proteins | sample LakEriMetagenome_4_FD_203526 | JGI IMG/M metagenome (GOLD analysis project Ga0315906, IMG submission 203526) | Freshwater fungal communities from buoy surface, Lake Erie, Ohio, United States - Buoy 2 MA122 | ecosystem: Environmental > Aquatic > Freshwater > Lake > Lake biofilm | place: USA... | reverse complement strand
AGCTCTGCAGCATCTCGGCGCGGTCGCCCTCGCCGTAACTCAGCACGCGCAGGCTGGGGGCGAAGCGGGCGGCCTCGGCCACCCAGTTGCCGCACACCGAGGTGGGCGCGATCACCAGCGCCGGGCCCAGCGGCGCGCGCGTCAGCAGCAGCGCCAGCGTCTGCACGGTCTTGCCCAGGCCCATGTCGTCGGCCAGGATGGCGCCCAACCCGGCGTGCGCCAGCCGCGCCATCCAGGCAAAGCCCTCGGCCTGGTAGCTGCGCAGCTCGGCCATCAGGCCGGCGGGCAGCTCGGGTTGCAGCGTAGCGGCTTCCTCCAGCCGGGCCAGCCGCTTGGCCCAGGGCTTGTCGGCCTGTACGGTGGTGCCTTCCAGCGTCTGCTCAAGAAAGCCCGCCGCCGCCGCGGGCAGGCGCAGGCCGTCCTTGTCGGTGCTGGCCATGGCCTGCAGGTCCGCCAGCTGGGCGCGCAGGCGCTCGGTCAGCGCCAGGTACTCGCCCTCGCCCAGCGAGACAAAACGACCCTGGCGGGACTCGCGCACCAACTGCATCAGGCGCTGCAGGCTGATGACGCGGGTGTCGTCGACCTGCACTTCGCCGTCCACGGTGAACCAGTCGCGCCCGCTGGACAGCGCCACTTTCACGCCCTGCGAGGCCACCGGCGTCACGCGCACCGGCTTGCCGCGCGGCCAGTCCAGGCTGGCCACGGCCGGAAGCCCCGGCAGCAGCTCCAGCGCGTGCAGGGCCTGTGCGGGGTCGTCCAGCAGCCAGGTCGCGTCGCCTTCGTCGGTATCGGCCAGGAAGGGCAGCGCCTCCAGCACCTGGGCCAGGTGCGCCTGCTCGGCGTCCAGGGCGCGCTCGGTGGACAGCTGCAGCCCCTCGTGCACGGTGAGCAGCCGCGCGCGCCCATGCCCTGGCTGCACCACCGGCCCGAAGCTCCCGAAAGGCCGCGCCACCAGGCGCAGCTGCATCGCCTCACCGCGCGGCACCAGTTGGGCGACCAGGCGGGCGTCGCTGGCCACGCCCTGGCCGGCTGCGGCGTCGCTGTGCAGCTGGAAGTGGCCGGCCAGCACGCGCAGCGCGGCGTCCAGCTCCGCCTTGGCATCCACCGGCACGGCCCAGCGCTGGCCCACCAGCTCGGCCACGCGGCGCTGTGCCGGGGTGATGCGGATCAGCCGTGCGCGGTCTTCGCCGTCGCGCAGCACCCGCAGCGTGTTGCGCCGCTCCGTTTCTTCAGACGATGAAGAGCCCACCCAGTGCTTGCCCAGGTCGATGTCCCTGGAGTGGGCCAGAGGGTCCAGCAGGTGGAATTCGAAGGCTTCGGCACCGTCGTCCTGGCGCACGCGCCGGACCTCCATTTCCGGCAGCGCCTCGCGCAGTTCCACCGGCCGGCCTGGGTCGTCGTCCAACGTCACGCCCGGGTGGTTGACCAGCGCCATGGCCGCGGCCACGACATCCAGGCCGAGCGTGCTACCCGAGTAGGCCGATTTCTCGATGCAGCGCGCCACCGCGGCGTCGCGCGGGTCCAGCCGCACGCTCTTCTTGATGCGCGACAGCGGCACCGCCTTGGGCAGCGCCCGCGAGCGCGCACTGGCGGGGCGCTCGAAGGGCCCGATGTCGATCACGCGGCCGTCGTCGTCCAGACTCAGCTGCCACAGCAGCGTGGGGTCCACCGCGTGGTCCGATGCCGCGGCCACCTTCTGCTCTCCCAGGGCCGCGATGGCCGCCAAGGCGTCACGCCAGGTCTCGCGCGGGCCGCCGAAGTACGCCACGCCCCAGGCGTTGCCGAGGCGGGTGTGTGCCGGCACGGCCCAGCCAAAGCGTGCTGCGGCCTGACGAAGCAGGTCAGCCCAGAGCGTGCGGCCCATGGACTCGAAGTGCTGCACCACGGCCTGGACCTCTGCAGGCCCCCACTTCGCGGGTTCATGGCCCAGCCAGGCCGCCAGCACCAGGCGGTCGGCGTTGGCGCGGTGCGGCGAGCCGCCCCAGCCCGCATGGTGAGCGAAGGCACCGGCGTCAATGGCTTCGTCGCCCAGCCGTGCAGCCGCGGCATGGGCCCACAGCCCCCAGTCCGACGGCGGCGGCTTGCGCGAGCCGCTTTCGGCCACCGCCAGCTTGCGGGCCGCCGTCCAGGCCTGCGGTGAGGGCTGGGCCAGCAGGCACAGCAGGTACAGCCGCAGGTGGTTGGTGCTCAGCAGCCCGCGCCGGGCATTGGCCAACGCGCCCATCGCCTTGCTCGCTGCAGCAAAGCCGTCGGCCGCCGCGCCCCATTGCCCCTGGATGGCCGTGACCGCAGCCTTGAAGGCGTCGACCCGGGGGCCTTCCAGCCCCGTCAGCATCTTCAGGGCCCCTTCAGCGTCGGTGCGGTCGCAACGCCATTCGGCCACTACGGCGCGCGCACTGAAGGACAAGCGGTCAGGCGCGCTCAGGGCCTGCGCGTCCAGCCAGTTCATCAGCGGGGTCCACAACGGCGTCTCGAGGATGAAGTGGCCCAGCCACTCTTTCAGCAAGCCGTTGCGCAGCGCCGCGTCGAGCTGCTCGAAGCGCTCGGGCATGAAGGGCGTCATCGCCGCCTGGGCGATGGAAGAGGCATCGGTGTTCCAGTTGCGGAAGAAGGTCGCTCGTTCGCTGGCGAAGTCCGATGCGTTCAGTTCGGCATACAGCAGCAGTCGGGCGAAGGCGATGGCCTCGGCCGGCTCGCGCAGTGCGGGGGTCGGCACCCCGGCGCCGTCGGCGTTGTAGGTGACCGACGCACGCGCCCAGGCCGGGTACGCGCGCGCCGCCAGCTTCGGTTCCAAATGGGCCTTGAGCCAGGCCTCGCGGGCGGGCTGCGTGGCATCAAACCCCACGCCCTCTGCCTGCACGGCACGGCCCTGCTCGACCAGCGACTGTGCAGCCGCCCCCACGTCCTGCAGGCTGAAGGCGCGGCCGTTGCTGTGCCGGCTGTCCAGATGACGCAGAAACTGCGTCAGCCAGGTCTTGCCGCGCGGCAAGCCGGCCAGGCACAGTGCCTCGAAGACGGCCTCGATGTCCTGCGGCGTCAACACCGCCTCGCGCTGTGCCGCAGGAGCCTTGGGCGCTGCGGGCGGCGGCGCCCGGTATTCACCCATGGCCAACTTCCAGATGTCGATGGGGCGGCCGTGGATGTCGACGAAAGGCGACGGTGCCTTGGGGGGCTTGCGGGCCATGGGAGTTCAGATCAGGTGGGACGGATGAGGGCCTTGGCGGCTCGACCGTGGAGCGCGCGCAACATTCCAGCACGGAAATCCGGCGCCAAAGCCCAGAGGGAGTGCTTGACACGGAAGTCTCAGCGAGGCCGTAAAGATACATTACTGCATTTAAGAAGTTTCAATAAATTAAACCAATCGAACCAATGTCGCTACAGACTCTTGACCTCCACGACGCAAAGATCCTCGGTGCGGTGTTGCAGACTACGCAGCTCGCCTCCGAAGCCGCCCTTCGCACGGGGTTGTCCCGCGTGGCGGCCTCGCGTCGGTTGCAGCGGTTGGTGAAGGCGCAATACCTGCATCGGGAAGGCGAGGGCACCCGGCCCAGCTACCGTCTAGGGGCCAAGCGCTTCTGGCGCGGTCAGACAGCGGTGGCGGATCTGGCTGCGCAGGGCGGCGAGTTCACGGTGTGGGAGCAGCACTTAGCGCCGTTGCTGCAAGACCTGCCCGTGCAGCTTGTCAATCTGGCCAGCATCGGCTTCACCGAGATGCTGAACAACGCGCTCGACCACGCCCAGGCCACGCAGGTGGCCATGGGATTGCACCTGGCCCAAGGGCGGCTGCAGATGTTCGTCGCTGATGACGGGGTGGGCATCTTTCGGCACATCGCGCAGGCACTGAAGCTGTTTGACGTGCGCCTGGCCCTCCTGGAACTGGCCAAGGGAAAGTTCACCACCGCACCCGCAGGGCACTCCGGCATGGGCGTGTTTGTCTCGTCGCGCATGCTGGACGGATTTGCCATCGAGTCCGGCGGCATCGTGTTCGATCGCCGCGTCGGCGCGTCAGCGCTGGCGCCCTTTGACTGGGTGGACATCCGCCGCACGCTGGTGGAAGCACCGGCCACCGTCGTCCGCATGGACCTCGATCTCGGCACTACCCGCACGGCCCAAGCCGTGTACGAGCGCTACTTCGACCCCGACGAGGTGGGGGGCGAGGCCTTTCACACCACCGAGATTCCGGTCCGGCTGGCGCAACTCAGCAGCCAGTTGGTCTCTCGCTCCCAGGGCAAGTGGGTGGTGGAGCGGGCTGCGCAGTTCCGCACCGTGGTGCTGGACTTCGAAGGCGTCGCACTGGTCGGCCAGGCCTTTGCGGACGAGGTCTTTCGAGTTTTCGCCACGGCACACCCCCAGGTGCAGTTGCGACGGATGAACGTGTCCGAGGAGGTGGAGCGGGCGCTCGTGCGGTTTGGGGCGGGTCAGCGTTCTGATGGAATGGTGTGACTCTCACGCCGGCCGCAGCACCTCGCCATCGTCAAGCCCCGCCTCATGCAGCCGCTCCACCAGCGCTGCCCGATTCGTCAGCACAGCGCGCTGGTTGATCGTGCCCTTGTCCGTGACCTCGCCCGCGTCCAGGGACGGGGGCTGGTGCATGACGTGCAGCCGCGCCACGCGTGACGCGCTGCCGGTGGCGCCTTGTTGCAGGCGGTCCAGCAGCGCCTGGAAGAAGCCCTGCACGGCAGGGTGCCGCAGCACCTGCGGCGCGTCTGCAGTGGCCGGCAGCCCGGCCAGACGCCGGCAGTCGTCCAGGCGCGGGAAGATCAGCGCGCCCACCTCGTTGCGGTTCAGGCCGGTGATCACGGCGTCCCAGACGCAGGGGTCGCCCTCTCGCATGATGCGGGCGCGCAGTGGGCCCACACTCACGAAGGTGCCGGTGGCGAGCTTGAAGTCCTCGGCGATCCGGCCGTCAAAGCGCAAGCCGCGCTGCGGGTCGGCCTCGTCGATCCAGCGCACGGCGTCGCCCGTGCGGTAGAAGCCTTCCTCGTCGAACGCCTCGGCGGTCTGCTCGGGCGCGCGCCAGTAGCCCGGCATCACGTTCGGCCCCCGAAAGCGGATCTCCGTCTTGCCCGCGGCCTCGTCCCACACCAGCTTGGCTTCCACCCCCGGCACGGGCAGGCCGATGTGGCCCGAGGCCGTGTCCGTGCCCACAGCGAAGGTGCAGGTGGGTGCGGCCTCGGTCATGCCCAGGCCGGTGATCATGCGCAGGCGCTCGTCGATGGCGGCTTCAGCGTGCCGGTCCCACTCGTCCCATACGGCCTGCGACAGCCCGGCGCCCGCAAACATCGTGGCCTGGCAGCGGCGGAACAGGCTGTCGCGCAGCACGGTATCGGTGCGCATGGCCTGCACGATCATCTCGAAGCCCTTGGGCACGTTGAAGTACACGGTGGGCGAGATCTCGCGCAGGTTGCGCAGCGTGGTCGCGATGCCCTCGGGCGTGGGCTTGCCGTCGTCGATGTAGAGCGTGCCGCCATTGACCAGCACGATGCCGACGTTGTGGCTGCCACCGAAGACGTGGTTCCAGGGCAGCCAGTCCACCAGCACGGGCGGCTCGTCCGCCAGAAAGGCCAGAGTCTGGCGCAGCATCTGCTGGTTGGCGCACAGCATGCGGTGTGTGGTGGTCACGCCCTTGGGCATGCGCGTGGAGCCTGAGGTGAACAGGATCTTCAGCACGGTGTCGGGGCCCACCGCCGCATGCGCGGCGTCCAGCGCCGGGCCGGGTTCGGTGCGCAGCAGTTGCTCGAAGGTGTGCAGCCCGGCGCGGGCGCCGCCATCGGCAGGCGCCAGGGTCATCACCACGGGCGTGCCTGGCGGCAGCGCCGCCTCGATGGCGCGCAGGTAAGCCGGGCCGGCGGCAAACACCACGCCCGGCGTGGTCAGGCTGACGATGTGGCGCAGCTTGCCGTGGTCCTGCGACACGAGCGAATAGGCAGGCGAGGCGGGCACGTGCGGAATGCCCGCCCACATGGCGCCCAGGGCCAGGCTCAGGTGCTCCAGGTCATTGCCGGAAAAGATGAGCAGCGGCCGCTGCGCGCTGGCGCCCAGGTCCAGCAGCGCCTGGCCCAGGCGGCGGGCGCGCTCACGCATCTGCGCGTAGGTGAGGGTCTGCCAGGGCTCGCCGGGCTGGGTGGCATCGCGGCGCGCCACGAACACCCGCTCGGGCGCGTGCTGCGCCCAGTGCTCCAAGGCATCGTTCAGCCGCGACAACCAGGGCTGAAGGGGCTCGGGCGAGGTCAGGCGGGTGCTGCCATCCGGGGCGCGAGTGACCAGGGCGGAGGTGCAGCCGCCCACAGGGGTGTTGCGGTAACGGGGCATGGTATTTGCAGCAGGAAAGGTTGCGGGAAGGCCTCAGGACCCGGGGGTCTTGGGCTGGCGCAGTGACGGGTTCAGAATGCGGCGATTGTCTGACCCTTGTGGACCGCCCATGAACACCGCCGACCTCATCGCCATCGACATCCACACCCACGCCGAGGTGTCGTGCTGGAACCCCTTCGACAACTACGGCGAAGAGTACGACCGCGCGGCGGACAAGTATTTCGGCTCCAACCGCCGGCCCACCATCGACGAGACGGTGGCGTACTACCGCGAGCGCAAGATCGGCCTGGTGATGTTCACCGTGGACAGCGAGAGCCAGCTGGGCCGGCGGCGCATCCCCAACGAAGAGATCGCCGAGGCCGCCCGGAAGAACGCCGACATGATGATCGCCTTCGGCTCCATCGACCCGCACAAGGGCAAGATGGGCGCGCGCGAGGCTCGCCGCCTCATCGAGGAACAGGGCGTGCGCGGCTTCAAGTTCCACCCCACGGTGCAGGGCTTCCTGCCGTACGACCGCATGGCCTGGCCGCTGTACGAGGTGATTGCCGAGCACAAGCTGCCGGCCATCTTCCACAGCGGGCACTCGGGCATCGGCTCGGGCATGCGCTGCGGCGGGGGCCTGCGGCTGCAGAACAGCAACCCCATGCTGCTGGAAGACGTGGCCATCGACTTCCCCGACATGCAGATCGTCATCGCCCACCCCAGCTGGCCCTGGCAGGACGAGGCGCTGAGCCTGGCACTGCACAAGCCCAACATCTGGATCGACCTCTCAGGCTGGAGCCCGAAGTACTTCCCGGCGCAACTGGTGCAGTACGCCAACACCCTGCTGAAAGACCGCATGCTCTTCGGCAGCGACTACCCTCTCATCACCCCTGAGCGCTGGATGAAGGACTTCGACGAAGCCGGCTTCAAGGACAAGGTCAAGCCCGGGATCCTGAAGGACAACGCGATGCGCCTGCTGGGCTTGAGCTGACGACTCCTGCCCAGGCTAGCCTCTGAGCGGCAGCGCCACGCCGATCGCGATGAACACCCCGCCACACACCTGATTGAAGCGCCGCCCCACCCGGTTCAGCCAGGGGCGCACGCGCGCGGCGGTGCCGGCGATGGCGAGTTCGGTGAGGGACTCGACGACCACAAAGGTGCCGGCCATGACGGCGAACTGTGTCCAGGGGTTGCGCGCCGGGTCGATGAACTGCGGCAGGAAGGCGGCAAAGAAGAGCACGCCCTTGGGATTGGTGAGCGCGGCCAGCGCGCCCTGCCAGGCCAGGGCCGCACCCGAGGGTGGCTGTGCGGCGGCCCCCGGCGTCACCTGATGGCCCAGGTCCAAGCCCACGGGCGCAGAGCGCCACACCTGAATCCCCAGCCACACGAGGTAGGCGCCGCCCACCCACTTCAGCGCCACCAGCCACAGAGCAGAGGTCTTGAGCAGCGCGCTGATGCCAAACAGTGAGAGGCCGATCAGCACCACGAAGCCCGCCGCGCCGCCGGCGATGGTGAACAGGGTTCGGCGCCCGCCATACAGCGCGCCGTGCGTCAAGGCCAGCAGGCTGTTGGGCCCGGGCGAGAGCGACAGCCCCGTGGTGGCGAGCAGGTAGACAAGCCAGGTCTGCAGATCCATGGGGCCGGGCCGTCAGTTCCGGCCTGCGGCGGGGGGCTCCATCGGGGCGAACCTCGGCACGGTGGCGCCATCCACCTGCACGGTCTCCAGGAACATCGCGAAAGGCCGCACCCACAGCCCGCTGGTGTTGTAGAGCGGGCGGTACAGCACCAGAGGCTCCAGCGTCTCGCTGTGCCGCACGACACCCAGCACCTCGTACTCCCCGCCCTTGTAATGGCGGTAGCGGCCGGTGGGCAGGGTAGGCAGGGTAGGCAGGGTGGGCAGGTCTGACAGGGGAGCGGAATCGGTCATCGAAGGGGCACTGCAGAAGCCAAGGGTGTATTCGAGCATGCCCCGCAGGTGCAGGGTGAGAGCTTGTGGCGTGGAGCCGGTTACGCTCTGCGCTGCGCTGCGCCGGGCTGGGCCCTGTCAACTCTGCCGGTTGCGTGGGTCGCGTGAGCCCTGCGGCCCGACAAGCGCGCGCGCCCTTTCCTGCTGTCGATCATGTCCACTTCAGAACTCCACCCCTTCGACGACGCCCTCGCCTTGCAGCCAGCAGGCGAGCACCGCTACCAAGGCCGCACCAGCGCGCTGTTCGCCAACATGGTGGGCCCTTATGGCGGCATGACGGCCGCGCAATTGCTGCACGCGGTGCTGCAGCACCCGGCACGGCTGGGTGAGCCGGTGTCGCTGACCGTGAATTTCCCCGCGCCAGTGGCGGACGGCAGCTTCGAGGTAGAGGCCCGGCCGCTGCGCACCAACCGCAGCACACAGCACTGGCTGATGCTGATGACCCAGGCCGGCGAGGTGGTGGCCAGCGCCACCGCGCTGCTGGCGCTGCGCCGCCCCACCTGGAGCGCCCCCGAGGCCCAGCCGCCTGCGGGTTTCCCGGCTTTCGAGACACTGCCGCGGCGGTCGACCCAGGGCTACCCAGCCTGGATATCGCGCTACGACATGCGCTTTGTCAGCGGCGGCATGTCAACCGTCTTCGACGGCGTGGAGCAGCCCGATTCGCTGACCCGGCTTTGGGTGCGCGACGAGCCACCGCGCCCGCTGGACTATGTGGCGCTGACCGCGCTATGCGACTGCTTTGCGCCGCGCGTGTGGGTGCGCCGGCACCAGCGCGGCCCCGCCGGCACGGTGACCATGACCGTGAACTTCCACGCCGATGCCGCGCTGCTGGCCGCGCAAGGCGACCGCCCCCTGCTCGCCCAGGCCCGGGCGCAGGTGTTTCGCGACGGCTACAGCGACCAGCTGGGCGAACTCTGGGGCGCCGACGGCCAGTTGCTGGCCGGCACGCAGCAGATCCAATACTTCAAGACCTGAGGGAAGGGCCAAGGCCGCAACGGAAGGCTCACCAGACGCGCGGGGACCGAATCTGCGACAGCGGCCCGAGCGCGCATCATTTGCGGATCGCGGGCAGCTTCAAGCCACGAAGCGTTCGATGATCAAGCCGGGAATGGCGGCGAAGTGCTTCACGTTGCCCGTCAGCACCGGCAGGCCGCGTTCCATCGCAGTGGCTGCGATGAGGGCGTCGCCCATCTGCAGGCCGTGGCTCAGCGTCATCGTCTCCATGAGCTCGGTGGCCCGCAGCGTGATGGCTTCGGTGATCGGCCGCACATCGGCTTTGCGCTGCTGCAGCATCTTTTGCACCGCAACGAGCTCAGCCTTGTTGCGCATGCCCTGCAGCACCTCGAGGTAACTGACGGAAGAGATCGTCAACGGCTGCAACCGGTCAAGCCAGCGTGCGGCCTGCGGGTTGCCGCGCAGGTGCCAGATCAGGACATCGGTGTCGACCAGCATCAGGGTAGATCGTTGCGCGAGCCGTCGGGGTTGAAGCGGGGGGCGCGCAGGCGCCGGACGTAGGCCTCCACATCGGCCGTGTCCTCGCGGTCACGCCAGATGCCGAAGGCCGGGTCGTCGGTGACGAACTCTTCAGCCTGCACGGTCGAGAGCTCTTGCTCGATGCGCACTGTGACCCGTGCGCTGGTCGAGGCCGCGAGCCCTTGGCCAAGCTTGTCCCGCCACGCCTGGGGCAACTCGGCCATCGGCACATGTTCAATCACGATGGCGTTCATCTTGATTCCTTGGCTGATAGGGCGAAGATACCGAGGGTGAGATTACCGCACATGCGGCCTGTTTGACCGAACAGGGCCGGGCTCAGTCCTCCAGCACCAGCGCCGCCTTGGGCGGCACGCCGATGCCCAGCAGCTCGAAGTTGCCGCGCCCGCTGGCCGCCGTGAGCAGGCCCAGCACGCGGCCGGGTTCGGGGCCCACCATGTCCCAGGTGAAGCGCCAGGCCCAGTTGGCGCCGCCCAGCGTGCCCGGCGTGTTCATGCGGTGCTCGCTGCCCAGGCCCAGCACGTCCTGCAGCGGGAACACGGCCAGGTGGGCCACGGAGTTCAGCGCGGCGCGGATCATGGCCCAGTGCACGTCGGCCGCACCGCAGGCCAGGTAGCTGCCGGCATAGCGGCGCTCGCGCTCGGGCGCCTGGTCCCACCACCCGCGGGCGGTGTCGTTGTCGTGCGTGCCGGTGTAGACCACCACATGGCGGGGGTAGTTGTGGGGCAGGTACTCGTGCTCACCATTGCCGCCGAAGGCGAACTGCAGGATCTTCATGCCCGGGAAGCCGCAGCCATCGCGCAGGGCGTGCACGTCGGGGGTGATGAAGCCCAGGTCCTCCGCGACGATGGGCAGCTCACCCAGTTCACGCGCGATGGCGTCGAACAGCGCCTGGCCCGGGCCCTGGAGCCATCGGCCGGTCTGGGCGTCCGGGCTGTGGGCCGGGATCTCCCAGTAGGCGGCAAAGCCTCGGAAGTGGTCGATGCGGAACACGTCGGCCTGGTGCAGTGCGCGCCGCACCCGGGCTGTCCACCAGGCGAAGCCTTCCTGGGCCATGCGGTCCCAGCGGTACAGCGGGTTGCCCCAGCGCTGGCCCAGGGGGCCCAGGTCGTCCGGCGGCACACCGGCCACCACGGTGGGCTGGTGGTGATCGTCCAGCAGGTACAGGTCGGGCCGGGCCCAGCAGTCGGCACTGTGGTGGGCGACGAAGATGGGCAAGTCGCCCATGAGGGCGATGCCGCGGTCGTTGCAGTAGCGCTTGAGCGCGGCGCACTGCACGTCGAAGCACCACTGCACGAACTGCCAGAACGCGATCTCATCAGCATGCGCCTGGCGCGCGGCCTTCAGCGCCGGCTTCCTGCGCGAGGCCAGGGCCTCCTCCCACAGCCACCAGGGCTGGCCGCCGTGGGCTGTCTCCAACGCCATGAAGAGGCTGTAGTCATCCAGCCAACTGGCCTGGGCCTCGCACCACTGGGCGAAGGCCGCGCGGTCCTCCTGCGTGGCATGGGCGAAGAAGCCCGCGGCGGCTTCACGCAGGCGCGCCATGCGCCAGGGCACGACGCGGCCGAACTCCACGCGCTGAGCCTCAAAGCCCCCTTCAGGCAGCGCAGGCCGCGCCAGCCAGCCGCGCTGCACCAGCGGCTCCAGCGCCACCATGAGCGGGCTGCCGGCGAAGGCGCTGACGCTCTGGTAGGGCGAGTCGCCCGGGCCGATGGGGGTGGTGGGCAGCCACTGCCAGACCTTCTGGCCGCAGGCCTGCAGCCAGTCCGCGAAGTGGTAGGCCTGGGGGCCGAAGTCGCCGATGCCGTGGGCCCCGGGCAGGGAGGTCACGTGAAGCAGGACGCCGCTGGCGCGTTGGTGCAGGTTCATGAGCGAGGGCATGGGGTGACGGGTGGTCAGGCGTTCACGCCACACCGCGCAGCACCAGCAGGGCGTGGGCGGGCACGTTCATCGGCGCAGGCCGGCCGGGCACGGTGCCGGCCTGCGCCTGGCCGCTGGAGTCCAGGCACAGCCGCCACGGCCCGCCGGGCAGGGTGAAGGTCACCGGCGTGGGCTCGGGGTTGAAGACGATCAGCAGGTGGCGGCTGCCCTGCGCAGGTGCAGGAACCGCGGCGCCGCCGTCACCCGAGGGGGCGCCCCGTGCAGCAGGCATGGCGGGGGCGGCACGTGCTGCAAGAGGAGGCTCCACCCCCGCATCAATCCGGCAGGCGAAAGCGTGCTGGCCGCCGTCATGCCAGTCATGCACATGCATCTCGGTGCCGCCCGGCGTGAACCAGGCCAGCGTGCGCTCGCCCGGCGTGGCGCTGGACGGGTGGAACCATTGGTCGTGGCGCAGCGCCGGTTCGGCACGGCGCAGGGCCAGCAGCTCGGCCACATAAGCGCGCAAGCCCGTGTCAGCCCGGGCCCAATCCAGCCAGCCCACCTCGCTGTCCTGGCAGTAGGCGTTGTTGTTGCCGCCCTGGGTGTTGCCGATCTCGTCGCCCGCACACAGCATGGGCGTTCCCTGGGCCAGCAGCAGCGTGGCCAGCAAGGCGCGGCGCACGCGCTGGCGGCGCTCGTTCACGGCGGGGTCGGCGCTCGGGCCTTGCTCAGCGTCAGCGGCGTCAGCCGTGCCTGCGGCATCAGCGGCGTCCGCCGCGACCACGCTCTTGAAGCGCGCGCCACTGAACGGATCGCAGATCTCGTCATCGCGGCCGTCGCGGTTGTCTTCGCCGTTGGCCTCGTTGTGCTTGCGCGCGTAGCTCGTGAAATCCGCCAGCGTGAAGCCGTCGTGCGCCGCGATGAAGTTCACACTGGCCAGCGGACTGCGCTGGCCATGGTGGAAGACGTCGCTGGAGGCGGTGAAGCGCCGAGCGAACTCACCCCGGCCCACGCGGGCACCCAGCCAGTAGCGCCGCGCGGTGTCGCGGAACTTGTCGTTCCACTCCAGCCAGCGGCCGGGGAAGCGGCCCAGTTGGTAACCCGCATGGCCAAGGTCCCAGGGCTCGGCAATCATGCGGGCGCATGCCAGCACCGGGTCTTGCATCAGCGCGGTGAAGAAGGCGGCGTGCGGGTCGTAGCCGTGGTGGCCGCGGCCCAGCACGGGCGCCAGGTCGAAGCGGAAGCCGTCCACCCCCATCTCCAGCACCCAGTAGCGCAGAGAGTCCAGCACGAACTGCGTCACCCTGGGGTGGGCCACGTTGAGCGTGTTGCCGCAGCCGGTCAGGTTCTCGCAGCGGCTGCGGTCGTCGTGCGCCAGCTTGTACCAGCTGGCGTGGTCCAGACCGCGGAAGGACAACGTGGTGCCCTGCTGGTCGCCCTCGGCCGTGTGGTTGTAGACGACGTCCAGCACCACCTCCAGCCCGGCCTCGTGCAGCGCATGCACCATCTGCCGGAACTCCTGGTTCACGGCCGTGGGGTCGCCCGTCTTGCGCACCGCAGCGCTCGCAAAGCGCGGGTCCGGGCAGTTGAAGGCCAGGGTGTTGTAGCCCCAGTAATTGACCTGGCCGCGCGCCACCAGCGCGGCCTCGTCCAGGTGGTAGTGCACGGGCAGCAGCGACAGCGTGGTCACACCCAGGGTCTTGAAGTGGGCGATGGCCGCCGGATGCGCCAGCGCGGCATAGCTGCCGCGCAGTTCATCAGGGATGCCTGGCAGCGTCATGGAGAAGCCCTTGACGTGCACCTCGTACAGCACCACGTCGCGGGCGGGCAGGCGTGGGGCGTTGTGCCAGCCGGGCGCGGGCTGCGGCGGGGGCGCCACGCGGGCCTTGAGCATGGCCACGGCGTTGTCGCGCGTGTCGAAAGAGCGCGGGCCCTCGGGGTGGCCGAGTTCGTAGCCGTGGTGCTCCGGGGCCCAGGTGAAGCGGCCGACCACCTCACGGGCGTTCGGGTCCAGCAGCAGCTTGTGCGAGTTGAAGCGGTGGCCCTGTTCGGGCGCGTAGGGGCCATGGGCCCGCAGGCCGTACACCAGCCCGGGGCCTGCACCAGGCAGGAAGCCGCTCCATACGCCGTCGTGCGGGCCGTGCAGCGCGTAGCGCCGCAACTCGGTGGCGCCGCTGGCGTCGAAGAGGCACACCTCCACGCGCTGCGCATACTGGGAGAACACGGCGAAGTTCACGCCACCGTCGCGCACCAGCGCGCCCAGCGGCTCCTCGCGGCCGGGCGTCAGGTGGTCGGGCAGGCGGTGGGGCATGGTCAGGTCATCCATCGACGGGCGTCAGGACCCCGCCCCTGCGGGCACGAGGAACAGCGTCGCCAAGGGCGGCAGCAGCAGTTCGATGGACTGCGCCCTGCCGTGCCAGGGCACGGCCTGCACGGCCAGCGGCTGCCCGCCATTGCCCAGGTTGCTGCCGCCATAGGGGGCGGCGTCGGTGTTCAGCACTTCCCGCCACGCCGTCACCGCCGACCCCTCGGGTACACCCAGCCGGAAACCATGACGGGGCACGGGGGTCAGGTTGCTGACGACGATGACGGGCGGGCCGGTCTCGGCGCGCCGCACCCAGGAGAAGACCGAACTCTCCCGGTCGTGCGCATCGATCCACTCGAAGCCGGCGCTCTGGCTGTCCCATTGGTGCAGGGCCGGCTCGCGCCGCATCAAGTGGTTGAGATCCCGCACCAGGCGCTGCACGCCCTGGTGCGCCGGGTCGCCCAGCAGCTGCCACGGCAGGGCCTTGTCGTGGTTCCACTCGGTCGGCTGGCCGAACTCCTGCCCCATGAACAGCAGCTTCTTGCCCGGGTGTCCCCACATGAAACCGTAGTAGGCGCGCAGGTTGGCAAAGCGCTGCCAGGCATCGCCCGGCATGCGCCCGAGCAGGGAACGCTTGCCATGCACCACCTCGTCATGCGACAGCGGCAGCATGAAGTTCTCGCTGAAGGCGTACACCAGGCCGAAGGTCATCTTGTCGTGGTGCCAGCGCCGGTGCAGCGGGTCTTCCTGCATGTAGCGCAGGGTGTCGTTCATCCAGCCCATGTTCCACTTGAAGTGGAAGCCCAGGCCGCCGGCATACGTGGGCGCGGACACGCCCGGGAAGGCCGTGGACTCCTCGGCCACGGTGAAGCTGCCGGGGCACTGCGTACCCACCACCTCGTTCACGCGCTTGAGCAGCGCAATGGCCTCCAGGTTCTCGCGCCCGCCGTGAACGTTGGGCACCCACTGGCCGTCGTCGCGCGAGTAGTCGCGGTAGAGCATGGAGGCCACGGCGTCCACGCGCAGCCCGTCCACACCGTGACGCTCCAGCCAGTACAGCGCGCTGCCCACCAGGAAGTTGCGCACCTCGTGGCGGCCGAAGTTGTAGATCAGCGTGTTCCAGTCGTGGTGGAAGCCTTCACGCGGGTCGGCGTACTCGTACAGCGCCGTACCGTCGAACTGCGCCAGGCCGTGCGCGTCAGTGGGAAAGTGCGCCGGTACCCAGTCCACCAGCACGCCCAGGCCCCGCGCGTGGCAGGCCTGCACGAAGCGCGCAAAGCCTTCGGGCGGGCCGAAGCGCGCACTGGGCGCATACAGGCCCAGGGTCTGGTAACCCCAGGAACCATCGAAGGGATGCTCGGTGATGGGCAGCAGCTCCACATGCGTGAAGCCCAGGTCGGCCGCATAGGCGGGCAGCGTGTCGGCCAGTTCGTCCCAGGTCGCAAAGCGCCCATCGGGTCCACGGCGCCAGGAGCCGACATGCGCCTCGTAGACGGCGATGGGTGCGCTGCGGTGGTTGGCAGCGGCGCGGGCTTCGGGCAGGCGGCGTGCAGGCGGCAGTGGTTCGGCCACCACGCTGGCGTTGTCCGGCCGCACCTGCGCGGCGCGGGCGTAAGGGTCACACTTCAGCGGCAGCAGCCGCCCGTCGCGGGCGCGGATCTCGTACTTGTAGTGGTCGCCCGGCGCCGCGCGGGGGATGAAGGTCTCCCACACGCCCGACGAGCCGCGGCAGTGCATGGCATGCCGCCGCCCGTCCCAGGCGTTGAAGTCGCCCACCACGCTCACTTGCGAAGCGTTGGGGGCCCACACGGCAAAGCGCACCCCGGCCACCGCCTGCGCGCCTTCGCCCAGGGTCATGGGGTGGGCCCCCAGCACCTCGAAGGGGCGCAGGTGCGTGCCCTCCCCCAGGAAGTACAGGTCCTCGTCGCTGATCAATGGGGGCACCACACCTGCTCGATGTACTGGCCGATGGTGCGGTCCACGCTGAAGGGGCCCATGCCGGCGATGTTGCGCAGCGCACGCTCGGCCCACGCGGGGCGGTTGGCGAACAGCGCGTCCACTTCCAGTTGCGTGCGCACGTAGCTGCCGAAGTCCGCCATGAGGAAGTAGGGGTCGCGCTGCAGCAGGTTGTTCACCAGGCCCTTGTAGCGGTCGGGCTCGTGGTACGAGAAGGTGCCGCCAGCCAGGGCGTCCAGCACGGCACGCAACTGCAGGTTCTCTTCCACGTGCAGGCGCGGGTCATAGCCCAGGGCCTTGGCCTGCGCCACCTGCTCGGCGCGCAGACCGAAGACGAACATGTGCTCCTCGCCCATGGCCTTCGCCATCTCGATGTTGGCGCCGTCCCAGGTGCCGATGGTGCAGGCCCCGTTGAGCGCGAACTTCATGTTGCCGGTGCCCGAGGCCTCGGTGCCCGCGGTGGAGATCTGCTCGGACAGGTCCGCCGCCGGGATGATCACCTGCGCCAGGCTCACGCCGTAGTTGGGCAGGAAGGCCACCTTGAGCTTGTCACCGACGCGCGGGTCGCTGTTGACCACGCGCGCCACGTCGTGGATGAGCTGGATCACCTGCTTGGCCGCGGCATAGGCGCTGGCGGCCTTGCCCGCGAAGATCACGGTGCGCGGCTGCCAGGGCGCGGTGGGGTTGGCCACAATGGCCTGCCAGCGGGCGATGACATGCAGCACGTTGAGCAACTGGCGCTTGTACTCGTGGATGCGCTTGATCTGCACGTCGAACAGGCTGGTGGGGTCCACCGCCAGGCCGATCTCGCGCCGGATGTAGGCGGCCAGCCGGTCCTTGGCGGCCTGCTTGGCCTGCAGGAACTCCTGGCCGATCTTCTTGCCACCGGCCTTGCGGGCCAGCGCCTTCAGCCCGGAAGCGCCGGACAGGTCAGCGCGCCAGCCCTCGCCGATCTGGCGGTCCAGCAAGGCCGACAAGGCCGGGTTGGCCTGCTGCAGCCAGCGCCGGGGCGTGACGCCGTTGGTGACGTTGAGGAAGCGCTCGGGCCAGAGGTCAGCAAAGTCGCTGAACAGCGTCTGCACCATCAGCTCGGAGTGCAGCGCCGACACGCCGTTGACCTTGTGCGAGGCCACCACCGCCAGTGAGGCCATGCGCACGCGGCGCTCGCCGTTCTCGTCGATGAGCGACATGCGCGCGACCCTGCCTTCGTCGCCGGGGAAGCGCGCGCGCACCTCGGCCAGGAAGCGGGCGTTGATCTCGTAGACGATCTCCAGGTGGCGCGGCAGCATGCGCTCGAACAGCGGCAGGCTCCAGCACTCCAGCGCCTCGGGCATCAGGGTGTGGTTGGTGTAGCTCACCGCCTGCTGCGTGACGCGCCAGGCGTCGCTCCACTCCAGGCCATGCTCGTCCATCAGCAGGCGCATCAGCTCGGCCGGCACCAGGGCGGGGTGGGTGTCGTTCAGGTGCACGGCGTTCAGGCGACCGAAACTGCTGAGGTCCTGCTTCTCACGCAGGTGCCGCGCCAGCATGTCCTGCAGCGAAGCGCTGACGAGGAAGAACTCCTGGCGCAGCCGCAACTCGCGCCCGGCCGGCGTGCTGTCGTCGGGATAGAGCACCCAGTTCAGCGCGTCGGCGCTGTACAGGTGCTGAGCCGAGGCCGCGTGCTCGCCGCGCGAGAAGGTGGCCAGGTCGATGGGCCGCGAGGACTGGGCGTTCCACTGCCGCAGGGTGGAGACATGCGTGGTGCCGTGGCCGGGGACGATGAAGTCATAGGCCTGGGCGATGAGGGTCTCGCCCGGCTCCCAGCGGCGGTGGCCGCCCGAGCTCTGCACCATGCCGCCGAAGCCGACGCAGTAGCGCACTTCCTGGCGCATCAACTCCCACGGGCTGCCGTGGCGCAGCCATTCGTCGGGCTGCTCGACCTGCCGGCCGTCCTGGATGACCTGGGCGAACATGCCGTGCTCGTAGCGCAGGCCGTAGCCGAAGGAGGGCAGGCCCAGCGTGGCAAAGCTGTCCAGGAAGCAAGCCGCCAGCCGACCCAGACCCCCGTTGCCCAGCGCCGCATCAGGCTCGTACTCCACCAGTTCGGTCAGGCTGGGCGCGCCCGGGCCCAGGAGGTCAGGCAGGTGATCGTCGACCTTCAAGGCGGCCAGCGCGTTGTGCATGGCCCGGCCCATGAGGAACTCCATGGACAGGTAGTGAACGCGGCGGCGGTCTCCGCGCCGGGCGTCCGCGGCCTGCGTGAGGGCCCAGCGGTCGGCCAGCACGGTGCGCGCGGCGGCCGCAGCGGCGCTGGAGCGGGCGCTGGCGCTGGTGGCGTCGCTGCGCTGGGACAGTTCGCGCTTCCAGGTGCGCACGAAC
>Ga0315906_10004348_pt1 | contig 18237 bp, 20 predicted proteins | sample LakEriMetagenome_4_FD_203526 | JGI IMG/M metagenome (GOLD analysis project Ga0315906, IMG submission 203526) | Freshwater fungal communities from buoy surface, Lake Erie, Ohio, United States - Buoy 2 MA122 | ecosystem: Environmental > Aquatic > Freshwater > Lake > Lake biofilm | place: USA... | reverse complement strand
TAAGAGAGTTACTAATCAACAAATTTAGTCTAAGATAGGTGTTCAGAGGTTCCAGAGCCTGCCTGTCGGCAGACAGGGTTCAAGAGTTCAATGGTTTAATGGTTCAAAAGTTAACAATTGGAGTCATGGTCTTAAACCTCCCAATAACTATCGGGAAAACATTTAAACCCTAATCCTCCCTATGTTTGCATATGCGGTTTCTTTTATGCATACTCCCGGTCATCATCCTGTCCTGCCACCGTCCGTCCCCTACGCACAATATCTTCCGCTATAATGAATCCGCCGGCATCGGCACACTGGATCCTGCTTTTGCGCGCAACCAAGCGGTCATGTGGCCCGTAAGTCAGATTTATTCCACGCTGATTGAGGTGGATGACAGCATGCGATTAAGGCCGCTGCTGGCCAAGTCCTGGGAACTTTCTGACGATAAATTGTCTATTCGCTTTCAACTCCGCAGCGATGTTTTTTTTCATGATGATCCGGTTTTTCCCGGAGGGAAGGGCAGAAAACTCAAGGCGGCGGATGTGCTGTATTCCTTTTCGCGATTGATGGATCCTGCACTCGCAAGTCCGGGCGCCTGGGTTTTTCATGATCGCCTGGACAGCCTGCATCCTTTCGTAGCGTTGAACGACAGCACTTTTCAATTGAATTTGTCAAAGCCCTTCTTACCGATGCTGGGTATCTTGTCAATGCCGTATTGCTCTGTCATTCCCAAGGAGGCCGTGGATATTTACGGGAAGGACTTCAGGAAACATCCTGTAGGCACAGGCCCTTTTCAATTGAAGGTATGGCAGGAGAACCAGGCGCTTGTGCTACAGAAAAATCCTCGCTATTTTGAAACTGACGCGACAGGGAAACGGCTTCCTTATCTGGAGGGGGTCATGATCAGCTTTCATCCGGCCAAATCCACCGAGTTTCTGGAATTTAGGCAAAACAGGCTGGACATGATCAACGACCTTGATCCGTCATATCGGGATGCGGTTCTCACCAAAAAGGGTAAGCTTCGAAAAGACTGGGAGAACAAGGTACAGTTGATTACCTGTCCTTATCTCAACACCGAATATCTCGGTATCCTGATGGATTCCTCCAATGAAGTCCTGCATGGCTCGCCTTTGAATTCATTAAATTTCAGAAAGGCCCTTAATCATTCCATTGACAGGGAAAGACTGGTCCTGTATATGCGAAACTCCATCGGGTATCCTGCTGATCAGGGCTTTGTGCCACCCGGAATGTTCAGCAAGGTTTTGGACATTAAAGGATATGCATTTGATACCTCCCTTGCGAGGACCTATCTCGAGCGGTCGGGCTATCGTAACGGGATAGATCCTCCTGTAAAGCTATATTCCGTGCCTGCCTATGCGCAGATCGCTTCCTACCTTTCCGCAGAATGGGCCAGAATGGGTATCGCCGTGGAACCGGAGGTCATGCCCAAGTCCAGGTTGTTGGACCTCACTTCCAAATCACGCGCCGGTTTTTTTCGTGGCAGCTGGATCGCTGACTATCCCGACCCGGAAAATTTCTTCAGTGTGTTTTACGGATACAATCCGGCGCCTCCTAATTACACCCGCTTCAATGATCCCGCTTTTGATAGCGTCTATGCTATGGCGGTAGCTGAGCAAAATGATTCGCTCCGGAACGGTCTTTATCTCAAAATGGAGGAAATTATCGCTGCCGGAGTTCCCGTCATTCCGCTTTGGTATGATATGGTGGCTCAGTTACTGCAGCCCGGTGTGAAAGGGTACAGGCCCAATAACAGGAATATGCTTGTGTTAAAGCGGGTGCGTAAATCTTACTGATCCTTTTTTTTCTTCAATCTGGATTTAAAGGCTTTCTTGAATTTTTCCACCTTGGGGGCCACCACATAACGGCAATATGGCACATCGCCGTGCAGATTGAAATAATTCTGATGATAATCTTCCGCTTGATAAAACTTGTCAAAAGGGGCTATTTCTGTGACAATCGGCTTTGCAAATGCCTTTGAGCGCGTGAGCTGTTCCTTGTAGGCGATTGCGATCTTCTTTTGCGCTTCGCTATGATAAAAGATCACGCTGCGGTATTGAGTCCCGATGTCGTTGCCCTGACGGTTGAGGGTCGTGGGGTCATGGGTTTTCCAAAATACTTCCAATAAGTCCTCATAACGGATGATGGTGGGGTCGAATACGATTTGCAGGCATTCGGCATGTCCCGTACTCCCGCTGCAGACTTCCTTGTAATCGGGATTTTCGGTGTGCCCACCGCTGTATCCGCTGGCAACGCTGACAACTCCCTCAAGGTCCTGAAAAACGGCTTCCGTACACCAGAAGCATCCATTGCCGAGTGTGGCCGTATCCAATTTCTTTTCGCTAGTCATGACTCCGCAGATTAAGGTTTGGATGAATAATATGAAAGCGGTCGTATTCATGTTCGTTTACGCCTGCAAATTAGGGAAATGGCGAATGTCTTCTTTCGGTTTAACTTTGCTTTCGCGTTTATGCAACTATTTCCCGGCACCGTCATCCAGCAGCTTGAATTTGACAAGATCCGGCAATTGCTTTCGGGCCTTTGCCGCACTCCCTATGCCAGGGAGAAAGCTCTATTGCTGCCGGTCCTGGACGACCGAAACCTGATTGTTCGCCTGCTCGCCATGGCGGATGAATATAAGATGATACTTTCAGCGGGCCTTCATCTTCCCAACGATTATGTGCAGGGCCTTAGCCAGGAATTGAGGCTATTAGGCATTCCCGGTGCGGTACTCAACGCAGAACAGCTGATGCAGGTCAGGAAACTGGCCGAGAGCGCCGGTAATATTTTTCAATGGTTTGATTCAGAAAGAAGACAGGCCTATCCCGCATTGTCCGGCCTTCTCGACAACTGTTATTACGAGAAGCTTATCCTGCAAATCATCGATGAGGTGCTGGATGAGAACGGAAAGGTGAGGGACAACGCCAGCGAGGAGTTGTTTGAAACCAGGACGAGCCTTTCCAAAAAGCGGGCGGAGTTGAGGCGGCAGTTCGACCGTATCGCCGAGCGTATGCAGAAAAAGGGCTATTTGGCGGAAATAGCGGAAAGTTTCATGAACGGACGCCGCGTACTGGCAGTATTTGCTGAAAATAAGCGGCTGATCAAAGGTGTGCTGCATGCTGAGAGTGACAGCCGCCGTACCGCTTTCATCGAGCCGGAGGAGACCACCGAACTGAACAATGAGGTTTTTTCTCTCGAAAACCAAGAATCCAAAGAGGTCTATCGCATTCTTCGTCAACTCACCGCCGATCTTTCCATTTATGCCTTTCTCTTAAAACAATATCTTGAAATCGCAGGTGAACTCGACTTACAGGCCGCCAAAGCGAGGTTTGCCATCGACACCGATAGCAGCTATCCTGCCATTGAAAAGGAATCTCTGATTGATATTCGCAAGGCCTATCATCCATTGTTGCTTTTATATAATCGTAAGGCCGGCAAACCTACCATACCTGTGGATCTGCGACTGGATCAGGAAAGCCGCATTCTGGTGATAAGTGGTCCCAATGCCGGTGGTAAGACGGTTACCTTGAAAACGGTAGGGCTGCTTCAGGTCATGCTGCAATCGGGATTGTTGGTGCCGGTGGCACCGGATTCCAGAATGGGGATATTCAAGCAGATGATGCTGCATCTGGGGGATACCCAAAGCATCGAGTTTGAGCTAAGTACCTATTCCTCCCAGTTGAAGAACATGAAGCATTTTACCGAGAATGCCAATGGGCGGACACTGTTTTTCATTGATGAGCTTGGCAGTGGCAGTGATCCGAATCTCGGAGGAGCTTTTGCCGAGGTCATTCTGGAGGCGCTCGCAGAACGAAAGGCACTGGGCGTAGTCACCACACATTATCTCAATTTGAAAATCATGGCCTCCAAGGTAGAGGGCATGATCAATGGTGCGATGCAGTTTGATGAGGTCAGCCTGATGCCTTTATATCAACTTATCATTGGCAAACCGGGGAGCTCCTATACTTTCGCCATTGCAGAGAGAATCGGGTTAAGTCCTGAATTGATCCGAAAGGCAAGGGCGCTGGTGGATAATGAACAATTCAGACTGGATAAGTTATTGATCACGACGGAGAAGCAATTGCGACTCATTCAGGAGGACCGGAACAAGCTACAGGACCTGATCCGTCAAAACGAGAAATTGCGAAAGGAGATGCAGCAAACGCTGGATCAGGAGAAGCATAGGAGGGAGGTGGAGCTGTTGAAGCAGAAAAATCGCATTAGTGAGGAGAAGCTGGCCTATCTTAAAGATCTGGAGCGAAAAATGAAAGCGCTTATTATAGAATGGAAAAGGGCAGAAGACAAGCAAAAGGTCATCGGCACAATACAGGCTTTGTTATTCCGCCAGAAGGAAAAGATGACATCCGAGAAGCAGCAGAAGAAATTCAACGAGAAATTTGAAGAGGTCGGCGGAGAGATAAAAGTCGGTGACAAGGTCAGAATGCGACAAAACCGTCAGGTGGCAGTCGTGAAGGAGTTGAAGGGGAAGAAGGCCATGTTGCAGCTCGGTAACGTTCCGCTTACTGTTTCGATTAAAGATCTCATACTTGTGAAGGAAAAGCCGTTGCAATAGCCGGAATGATTATCATGGTCCGGCATGAGTAATATCATATTTCATGCTTGATAATGAGCAGTACATTGCAGCTATCAATTTAATTCGTCAATCATGAGTAACTTTTTGTCCATGTCCCAGCAGAGAAATCAGGAGGAATTATTTAATGAGGATCAACAACCCTTATCCTCCCTTCAAAACTTGAAAAATGAAGTCCTGGATGCTGATGATCTTGTTCACAGGATCGGCATTGAAAAATCAGGCAAGCGGGAAGAATTGGACGCTGACGAGGTGGTTCATAAAATGAGGCCATCCGCACCAAGAAATTCCAAATTAATGGATCCGGATGATTTGGTTCATGGGGAGTAATCAAAGCTCAAGTTTCAGTTGCCGATTGGTCGGCATATCCTCTTTTTTATCTTCTTTTAGGGAATAGGGGTTCGTTACACCGTATCTGTTTGCTATTTCAATCTTGATTCCATTGGCATGCCTTTCAAAAAGATCGCGCACCAGGTCGGGGTGATTATTCTCCTTGGACAGATGTCCCAAGCAGAGGTATTCCAAATGATCTGCCTTACAGGATAGAAAAAGCTCCAGTGCCTGGTCGTTGGACAGGTGACCCTGATTGCCGCGGATTCTGGCCTTGAGGAATTCGGGGTATTTTCCTTTTTGCAACATTTCCTCATCATAATTGGACTCCAATATGGCTGCATGGCAGAGGGAAAAATATTTTCTCAGGTTTTCGCAGGGTGCCCCGATGTCTGTAAAAATGCCCACATGTTTGTCCTGATGCGTAACGACGAAACTCATGGGATCTGCCGCATCATGTTTCTTGCTGAATCCGGTAATCATGAGCTCCTCGAGCTGCACTGGTTCTTCGGGGATCACCTCTATTAATCGGGTGTTTGTCTGCGATAACTTCAGGTGCGGGATTGTTCCGGCGCTGGCATAAACGGGGATGCGGTATCGGGCGGCCAGGGTAGAAAGTCCTCCGATATGATCGCCATGCTCATGTGTAATGAAAATGCCCATGATCCTTTCAATGGGCAGCTGTAATGCCTTCATCCTTTTCTCCACCGTCTTACAGTGGATTCCCGCATCTATCAGTACGGCCTGGTTGCGGTTGCCCGCATAATAACAATTCCCGTTGCTGCCGGAATTGAGGGAAACCAAGTGTAAGCTCATGTGGGGAAGTTGATGATCCTTGGGATTGTAAGGTAAATTTATTAATTCGTGGCGACTTAGTAGCTTTGAGTCACTAAAATATGTTCAAATGAGACAAAGTTTATTATTGCTTCCCCTTTCCTTGCTGTTGGTAGGCCGGGAGGCGGATGCTCAGAAGAAAAATGTGAAACCTGCGTCTGCTGTTTCCCAAACAGTTGAAGCCGCTCCCATGATCGCGGAACAGTTTATGGATAAGTTGCTTGCAGACGAGTCGCAAATGCAAAAAGTTACGGAAATCCACAAGGAGTTTCTGACGCGCGCCCAGGATATCATATCATCAATGGAAATGCAGCCGGACGTCAAAGAGGCTGCTATCAAAGAGATTTATGAAAAAAGGTTCAATGATTATTTGGAGTTGTTGAATGATGATGGAAAGAAAGAGTTGATGAAGTCTCGCAAATCATCGGCTCTTTTCGATCTGAACAGTATGCGTCAGTTACTGGGCATCAATTCCACTCAGGCGGCTGATGTTTTCGCTTCCGAGATGCGCTTCATGATCAAGGGGCTTGAAACGGAACAGACGGGAGATTTCACCTCAGAATCATTTTGGAATCAGAGGAAGGAAATTTATGGAAGACGGATTGCTGCGATTCGGTCTTTGCTCACTCCTGAGCAGACTGAAAAACTGAAGGTATTGGAAGCAGCCGGCAGTCAGAAAAAAGAAATACCTGCCAAAGGAAAGCAATCGGCAACCAAAAAGGGGTAAAATTCCAAGGACTTCAATATTGGAGGCAGGAAACTGAATATCCTATACCCTGAAAATAACGAGTGTTCATCATTGATAAATTAAAAGCAGGCTGCTCTGGCAGCCTGCTTTTTTGTGCTTCAGTAGTAATCTCTTCTCTTAGCTGAACAAGCCGCCTTTTCTCAAGGGTCTTACGCCCTCGCCGATCAGGAAGCCGTTCTGATAAATTTGAATCCTGTAGTTGCCCTGTTGGAAATTTCCCGGCGCAAAAGAGAATTCCACGTTCTGCTTTTTGGCTGTTTCAAGTTCTATTGGAAGTTTAGCGGTAAACTGTTTTTCACCCTCTTCTCTGGTAAGGAATGTTCCTGTTTCTCCATTAGTGAGAGGCTTTCCATCGGGTCCCAGTACCAGAACATATACATCGGTGCTGCCGTTCTGGATGATCCTGTTATCGACACTGAAACTCACAAGCAATTTGTCCACCTTGCTGGCCTTGGCGGAGACGATTTCCTTGCCGCTTTTCTTCACATTGACGGGAGTGATATTGATATTGGAAGCATTGAGGGTAGAGGCTACATCTACTTTTTGCTCCAGCTCCTCCTTGACCTTTACGGTGGCTGTCAGGTTTTGAGAAAGATTTTCCTTGTCTGTAATCAGGTTGTTTTTCTCCGTAGTGAGCTCTTCATTGGCCTTTGCCAGCCTAATTACTTCGCCTTCCAGCGTGGTGATTTTACCATTAAGGTCAGAAATCAGTGTCCTTGCTCTTGCCAATTCTTTCTGGCTTGCATCTTTTTTATTGAGAATGGTTCGGATTTCTGTCTTGACCTTGCTTATCTCATCATTTTTGGAGCTTATTTCCTTTTGTAATAAACCGTTGGCGGCAGACATGGAATCGAGCCTGGCAAGCGAGGCGTCAAAGTTTCCTTGCAATTCGCTTTTCTCACCTACCAGTGAGGCGATCTTAACTTCCTTTACCTGAATCGTTTCTGCGGACCTTTTTTCCGATAGGACAAGATAACCCGAGCTGGCAATCAAGCCTGCTGCCAACACAAATATGATGGCATTTTTAGTTTTCTCTCTTTTTTGCTGGGCATTTGCGGATGATGGGTTGAGGCTCATAGCGTTTATGTTTTAAAGTTTCATATTATTTGGTACCCTAAAACCAAAATCATGCCACTCTCAATTTTTTGAGAAAATTAATCGGCAAAATGTGAAAATGTGGATAACCTACAAAGCCTCTGAAAATGGTTATTCCCAGGGATGAAACTTTATCGATTAGCCGGATACGGCCATCGTATTTGAATAAATAATGAGGTTGACCTTCGGTTATTCATGCATGGCGAGAATGGGAACCTTGCTTTGATAAGCCAGGGTCTCGGTTCGGCTTCTTCTGAAAATACGCTCGATAAAGGACTTGTTTCTTTGTACGGTGATGATGAGGTCGATCCGCTTATCCTCCGCAAAAAGATTGATGGCCTGCTCCACATCAAAAAGCCTCATGAAGTAGAATTCAGGGTTGAATTCCCGGAACATCTGGCGCAGATTCTGCTTTTCCTCTTCATATTCGCTGGTAAGAGATACATAGTGGTCCTGATCAACATTCACCACATGCAATTGAGGCTGAAAGCGCAACAGGAAATCCCTGATAGGGGCTGAGGGAGTGGTATTAAAGGTTTGCTTGAAGTCAGAAGTCAGCATGACATTTTTTATAGGCTTAAAACTGGCATTTTCCGGAACGATCAGCACCGGACATACCTTGGTGGCCAGAACCTTCAGGGTGTCACTGCCGAAAAATACCTGCGCAAGCGCAGACTTGCCTCTGATACCCATGATGACCAGGTCAGCTTTACGGTGACGAACGGCCCTTTCCAGCCCTTCTACAAAATCATCTTCCTGATGATTGAGCGTCTCCATCTTCACGATGTGCTCATTCATCAGCTCTTCCTTTAGTTTTTCCAATTCTTTTCCTGTCTTGCCAGCTTCTTCTTCATCCTTATAGCAATGATACAGGAGGAGAGTGACACCATATTGGCCTACCAGCATTTGTGCCGCATAGCGGGCTGCATGTAATGAAGTTTCGGAAAAATCTACGGGAACGATTACTGTATGCATAAAAATTAAATTCAATTGGCAAAGGTACTGTATTGGCCGTTAGCCATAAGACTGCTTTAATTTTATTTAACAGTCGGTGATTGTAATAATAGTTAACAATTACTTTATGTTGAGTTCATGATGGCTTAACAGTTATGCAGGAACCTTGCAAAAAAAAACAACATGCTTTTGATGCTGATGTTACTTGCCTTGATTCTCTCCTCAACTATTCTATTGGTACTTATCCGTATGGATGTTCGAAAAAACAGGAGGCTACTGGAGAAAGTCTCAGATGAGGGATATGAAACTGCCCTGGAGGTTTTGCGTCCTGACCATAAGTTCATTTTCAGGAACAACACTTGCGGACCGGTGCTGGCAAACAGATAGCCTGAAGGGATTACTTCTTTTCCGGCAGGTCAAATGCACCGGCGGCATCCTCGAATTTCCCTTTGTGGGCTCCGTCGCAATAAGGTTTATTTTGGGATAGGCCGCAGCGGCAGAGGGCCACAATCTCCCTCCCGCCCAGACCGTAATTTTTTCCTTCTTTGTCTACTATTTCGAAATCTCCCTCTACTTTCAAAGATCCATTGGGGTTCACCGTTATTCTGGTCTTGCTCATATTAAACATGATTTTTGCAAAAGTAGGGATTATCTTAATTGCTGGTTATCAGTTGGTTTAGAAGGGTGAAATTGGAAATATTGGGTAGTTACGGCTATTTTCACTACCTTCGCGTCCCGATTTGAAGTCGGGGACATTTCCCACAAGGCCCCATAAGTGTCCGGCTGTACGGACCGCCAGCAGGGAGTAACTTTAATTGTTATGTAATGCCAAAGGTTAAAACCAACAGTAGCGCCAAGAAGCGCTTTAAAGTGACAGGTGGCGGAAAGATCACCTTTCAGAAAGCTTTCAAAAGACACATCCTCACAAAAAAATCAACCAAGCGTAAGCGCAATCTTCGCAAAGACGGAACAGTCAGCGATGCCAACTTGCATTTTGTGAAGCGTCTCCTGGGAATGAAATAAATCCTGATTCAATCATTAACTCTAAAATCTTTCAGATATGCCACGTTCAGTAAACGCCGTAGCCAGCAGGGCTCGCAGAAAAAGGATCCTCAAAGCCGCCAAAGGATTCTACGGCAAACGTAAAAATGTGTATACCGTCGCGAAAAACGTGATGGAAAAAGGTCTTACCTACAGTTATGTGGGTCGTAAGAACAAGAAGCGTGAATACCGCGCTCTCTGGATCGCCCGTATCAATGCTGCCGTAAGGGAAGAAGGCATGACCTACAGCGAATTCATCCATAAGCTGAGTGAAAAGAAAATCGACCTGAACCGCAAGGTATTGGCCGACCTCGCCATGAATGAGCCTGAGTCTTTCAAGGCCATCATTCAGTCGGTGAAATAATATTTTTGTAAACTCGTTCAAAACCGCCTTCCGGGCGGTTTTTTTATTTGGTATCTTCGTGACTAGTTTTGAAAACGGCATAAGGCAATGAATAATTCATACAACGACCTGGTAGAACAAACATTCACCTTCCCGCAGGAGGGCTTCAATATCAAAAATGATTACTTGCAGTTCAATGGCTTGGACATCAAGGCGCTGATTGACAAATACGGAACCCCCCTGAAGCTCAGCTATCTTCCCAAGATCGGCATGCAGATTACAAAGGCTAAGAAGATGTTTGCCGATGCCTTCAAGAAACATAAGTATGAGGGAACCTACAATTATTGCTACTGCACGAAAAGCTCTCATTTCAGTTTCGTGGTGGAGGAAGCGCTGAAGCATGATATTCATCTCGAAACCTCCTACGCCTATGATATCGAGATCATCAAGAATCTCTACAAGCGGAAAAAAATCACCAAGGATACCTTCATCATCTGCAACGGCTATAAGCAAAAAGCCTATACCAGCCGCATCGCCGGTCTGCTGAATACGGGCTTTAAGAATGTGATTCCCGTACTGGATAACATTGACGAGCTCAGGGCTTACATCAAATCAGTGAAAGTGCCCTTCAATCTGGGCATCAGGGTGGCTACGGAGGAAGAGCCTACATTTCCGTTTTATACCTCACGGTTAGGGATACGCGCTAAAGACATTCTTGAGTTCTATGTGGATAAGATCGAGGGGAATGAACATCGCTTTCAGCTGAAGATGCTGCATCTTTTCCTGAACAAAGGGATCAAGGACGACATTTATTACTGGAGTGAATTGAACAAGGTGATCAACCTTTATTGCCAGTTGAAAAAAATCTGTCCTGAATTGGATTCGATCAATATCGGCGGCGGATTCCCCATCAAGCATTCCCTGGGATTCAACTACGATTATCAGTTCATGATCAACGAGATCGTGCGCAATATCAAGGAGGCCTGCAAAAAGTCAAAAGTGCCGATGCCGCACATCTTCACGGAATTCGGAAGCTATACCGTTGGGGAAAGTATGGCCCATATTTACAGTGTGATAGGCGAGAAGATGCAGAACGACAGGGAAACCTGGTATATGATTGATTCTTCCTTCATTACCACCTTGCCTGATACCTGGGGTATCGGGGAGAAATTCCTGCTGTTGCCCGTTAATAAATGGAAGGATGAATACCAGCGCGTAGTACTGGGTGGTATCACCTGCGACAGTCATGATTATTATGACTCCGAGGAGCATATTAACGAAGTGTTCCTTCCCAAGCTGAATCAGGCGGAGCCTTTGTATCTCGGATTTTTCCATACAGGCGCCTATCAGGACCAGATCAGCGGCTATGGCGGTATTAAACATTGCCTTATACCTTCTCCCAAGCACGTGATTGTGGAATACGATAAAAACGGGAAGCTGATCGACTGGCTCTATGCCAAAGAGCAGTCCTCCCAAAGCATGTTAAAAATCCTTGGCTATAAATAGTTGGAGGGTGGAGAATATATTATTCTTCCACAATAATTAAATTTGCAGACTAAAACAATCAATTATGTATCCTCAAGAGATAGTAAAACCCATGAAGGAAGAACTGACCGACCATGGATTTTCAGAATTATTGACGTCCGCTGATGTCGAGAAAGCGATGGCAGAGCCCGGCACCACCCTGGTGATGATCAATTCCGTGTGCGGCTGCAGCGCCGGTACGGCACGCCCCGGTGTATTGATGGCCGTATTGAATAGTGAAAAAAAACCTGATCATCTCACCACCAGTTTTGCAGGCTTTGATATCGATGCCGTGAAGAAAGTCAGGGAGCACATGATGCCTTATCCTCCCTCTTCTCCGGCCATCGCCCTTTTCAAGGACGGCAAGCTGGTCCATATGATCGAGAGACATATGATAGAAGGTCGTTCAGCAGAAATGATAGCCAACAACCTCATAGGGGCTTTCCAGCAATATTGCAATTAACCGGGAACAGCCTTAAACTGCATTAAAATCCGCCTCAGGTGGATTTTTTTCTTTAACATTGATAGGTATTATCAAAACCGGTTACAGCATGTATCCAAATCTATATTACGTATTCAAGGACTGGTTCGGGGTGGAATGGCACGCATTGTCATTATTGAATACGTTCGGACTGATGGTCGCCATTTCCTTCGTGTGTTCCGCCTATGTTCTTCACCTGGAACTGAAGCGTAAAGAGATGCAGGGTCTTTTGCATTCAAGAGAAGAGTCAGTCATGGTGGGGGAGGGTGCTTCGATTGCGGAACTCCTGATGAATTTCCTGCTCGGTTTCTTATTTGGGTTCAAAATTCTGGGTGCGCTTTTGGATAAGGATCCTGCCGTTTCATTTCAGACATATCTCTTCTCCGGTGACGGCAGCGTTTTTGGTGGTATGGTGCTGGGTTCCCTGATGGCCTTTCTGCGCTGGAGGGAGAAAAAGAAAAAACAACTGCCTAAACCTGAAAAGAGGATTTTCAGAATCTGGCCTCATGACCGGGTGGGGGACATCGTTGTTCTGGCCATGATATTCGGTATACTGGGTGCCAAACTATTTGATAATCTCGAAAATTTTGACGCCTTTATCGCGGATCCAATCGGTCATCTATTTTCTGCCAGTGGATTGACCTTCTATGGCGGGCTGATTGTGGCAGCCATCGCCATTTGTATTTATGCTTACCGCAAGGGTATTGCAATTTCCCATTTGACAGACGCGGCAGCCCCGGCGCTGATGCTGGCCTATGCACTGGGAAGAATAGGTTGTCAGGTATCCGGAGACGGCGACTGGGGAGTATATAATAAAAGTTTTACCTGCGATGAATATGGACATGTGATGCCTGCGGATCCGGATGGTTTTCAGAAGCGAATCGCCAAAGATTCCACCTATTTCCTGGAAGGAAAGGTGCCCGACGGGAAAGGTAATTATGAATATGTCACGGACAGGACTTATGGCAGCCTACAGGAGGTTCCGGCTATCACATGGAGAACCGATTGGCTGCCGGGCTGGTTCTTCGCCAGTTGCTACGCGCAAAATGTAAACAAAGACGGAGTTATTATTCCCGGTATTACGGATGAGCATAATCGAAGACTGCCACAGCCCGTCATTCCTACTCCGATGTATGAGACTATCATTTGTCTTTTGTTTTTCGGCTTGCTCTGGGGTTTCCGGAAAAGCATCCGTCAGCCATGGTTGATGTTCGGACTTTATCTGATATTAAACGGACTGGAGCGCTATTTCATAGAGAAGGTAAGGGTGAATGACCTGTATAATATTGCAGGAATGCAATTTTCCCAGGCTTCATTGATAGCCGTGATGCTCATACTCTCCGGTTTAGTCATCGTCTTGTTCAACAGGAAATCCACCAAGGTTTCCTGATTTATTAACTTAGCAAAAAAATAGTTTATGCCATCATTCGATATTGTCAGCAAGGTGGATTTACAGACTCTGGATAATGCCATCAATGTGGTGAACAAGGAAATCACCAATCGCTTTGATTTCAAAGGGTCCCATGTCCTGATTGAATTGAACAAAAAGGAATTCAAAGTGAATCTGGAAGCCGAAAGCGAGATGAAGCTGGGTCAGATCATTGACGTACTCATCAGTAGAAGCATGAAGCAGGGCTTGGCGGGGGAGGTCTATGACCTCAGTAAGGAGCCTTACCAGAGCGGTAAGGTGGTGAAACAGGAAGTTCCTGTGCGCAACGGCATCAAGCAGGAGGATGCCAAAAAAATTGTGAAACTGATCAAGGATTCAGGTATGAAGGTGCAAGCCGCCATCATGGATGATATGATAAGGGTTACGGGAAAAAAGATCGATGACTTGCAGGAAGTGATACAGGCCAGCAAGGGTTGGAATCTTGGGATTGCGTTGCAATATGTGAATATGAAATCGTAAATAAGTTCAAAGTTTAAGGTTTATAGTTTAAGGTTTGTCAATGCCTAAAATTTATATCAACCATAAACCATAAACGATAAACTTCAAACCTTACGTAGTTCCCCCTCCGAGTCTCTTTGACGAAGGCAAAGGACGCGGAGGTTTTTGTTCCCAATGCCAGCCCCTTGCAGTGAATGTTGGGTTTAAGGCCCTTGGGAATTGGATATTAATTATCTTTAGTCCTTGTCAAATTTACCCGTATGAGAAAGTCCATTACTCTGGTACTTCGTTTATTCCTTGCAGTTAATATTTTTTTATGTACTAACATAGTCCCCGCACAAAACGTGGGTATCGGTACCAATACGCCACATGCTTCAGCGAAGCTCGAGGTGACGTCAACTAATAGTGGATTTTTGCCACCGCGGATGACGCAGGCTCAACGAAATGCGATTAGTAATCCTGTGGCGGGGCTGATTGTTTGGTGCAGCGATTGTGGAACGGGAGGGGAGCTTTCCGTTTTCAATGGCACTGATTGGGCCGCAGCCAATTTTACCGGGAATGTTTCCGGAGGTACCATACCGTTGGCGCCGACCAATCTGCAGGCGACGGTATCTTCTCCGCTGCAATATGCCGGTTTGAGCTGGACAGATATTTCGACGAATGAGTCGGGGTACAAGATAGAGCGCAAGACAGATAGTGGGTTTTATGCACCACTGGCGCAGGTAGGGTCGAATGTTACCGGGTATAATGACAGCAGTATTAATCAGAGTAGTACTTATTTCTACCGAGTATATGCGTATAATAACTCCGGTAATTCAGCTCAATACTCTAATGAAGTTCAGGTCATTACATTGGCTGCGCCAACCGTATTTACTGCAAACATCAGTTCAATTAGCAATACAAGTGCGAATAGCGGAGGGGATGTTATTAATAGTGGAGGGGCAACGGTAACTGTTCGTGGGATTTGTTGGAGTACTGTTCCGAATCCCACCATAGCATTAGTTACTAAGACAATAAATGGAGGAGGCATAGGTACTTATGTAAGTAATTTGAACGGACTTACTCCCAATTCAGTTTATTATGTTCGGGCCTATGCTAGCAATACTGTTGGTACTTCTTATGGACAAGAGTTGAGTTTCACAACGACCAATAATTCAGTGACTAATTTGCCCTCCGTTAATATCGGTACACAGATTTGGAGTAGTAAGAATCTCGATGTCCCCACTTATAGAAACGGCGATCCCATCCCTCAGGTTACAGACCCTACTCAATGGGCTAGTCTGACTACTGGCGCCTGGTGTTGGTATAATAATGATAGTGCCACGTATGGATCTATATATGGACGTTTGTACAATTGGTATGCGGTAAATGATCCAAGAGGATTGGCTCCGCAGGGCTGGCATGTGCCCAATGAGGCGGAATGGAATAAATTGGTGAAATATTTAGACGCTGCTGCCGATACAATTTGTCAGGATTGTAGTCAAAGTTCAATTGCAGGAGGAGCCATGAAGAGCACTGTCGGCTGGAATAGCCCTAATACTGGAGCCACTAACAGTGTCGGTTTTACAGGTCTTCCAGGAGGTATTCGAGGGATTGATGCATCGTTTGGTAATATTGGTGTACTTGGAGTTTGGTGGAGTAAAACCGAGGCAGACTCTACTGCTGGGTTCTGCCGATTACTTACTAATGACTCGAGTTCTTTGTTTCGATTTATTGCTAAAAAGACTATTGGATTTTCCCTCAGAGTGGTAAAGGATTAGGTTACTCATAATCTATTGAGTTCAGTTATCATTTTATTGTTTACAGTTAATTGTTTAACGACTGCATAGAACTATGAACCATAAATCGTAAACTCAAAACTACTTACCTTTCCCTCCCCGTCCTCCGCCGGCGGCAGAGAGACACGGAAGGGGATTCATCCACAGCAGCCTTGGCGAAGGCGGATTCATCCACCCCAGCCTCAGCAAAGGTAGATTGAACCTCTTGAACCTTTTGAACTTCTTAAACCTTTTAAACATTATAAGAATTTGATCTTCAATTATTTACCCAAACTCATCCCTCTCAAAATCATTACCCAAAATCCGAACATTTTTTCCCTGAATTTCCGTACCTTTGCCCTCCTAAACCATACGGCAAAATCCGTATAAAAGACAACATCATGAAAAAGGACATCCATCCAAAGACTTATCGCACAGTGGTTTTCAAGGACATGAGTAATGGTTATACCTTCCTTTGCCGCTCTACTGCCGATTCCAAAGAGAATATCGTGTTTGAAGACGGTAACGAATATCCGCTGGTAAAGCTGGATATATCCAACACTTCTCACCCTTTCTATACAGGAAAGAACGTGTTGGTGGATACCGCAGGTCGTATCGATAAGTTCAAAAAGCGTTACGAGAAAAAAGCCAAGTAATCGGCTTGGAAACAAAGAATATTCAATCCCTTCTCCATCAGGAAGGGATTTTTTATTTTACAAAAAATTATCCGACATGATCTGCTTGATCGAACCGCAAAACAGGGAGGGGCTTTATCCGTTCACCCTCACCCGTGCAACGGCAGACATACGGATAGGCATCTTTACCATAAGAGAAAAATGGGAAAGGCTGACAGGTAAGAGGGCTATTACAAAAGTGGATGAGTCTGCTCATACCGGTGCCATCCGGATACCCGCTAATCTGATTCCCGATCTTTCCAATTATCAATCTATCCTTCAGGCAGCTGCGCTTGCTTCCGATGAGGCATTCAATAAGTTTCCATGCATTCGTCATCCCTGGCAGATTTTTCAATTCAACGACAAAGCCATCAGGGATGATTTTGAAATGATCCGGAAAAATCAACAATCATCTCTTCCCCAAGGCTCAGTCTTTATCCATCCGGAAAACATCATCATAGAAGAAGGTGCCAAAATCAGTCATAGCATCCTGAATGCGGAGACGGGCCCCATCTATATCGCCAGGGATGCGGAGATCATGGAGGGTTGTATGATCAGGGGTCCCTTTGCCATGGGCGAAAAGAGCGTATTGAAAATGGGGACTAAAATTTACGGTGCTACCACGCTGGGGCCTTATTGCGTAGCGGGAGGTGAGATCAAGAATGCTGTTTTCTTCGGTTTCAGCAACAAAGCCCATGATGGTTACCTGGGTGATTCCGTCATCGGCGAATGGTGCAATCTGGGCGCGGGTACATCTAACAGCAACATAAAGAACAATGGTTCTCCTGCCAGGTACGATTTCGGTCAGGGAAGGGAACCTATGGAGGCAGGATTGAAGGCCGGCTTGCTGATGGCCGATTACAGCCGATCTGCTATCAATACCTCTTTCAATACGGCATCGGTAGTAGGAGTTTCTTGTAATATTATCAGTGCCGGGATGGTGCCAAGGTATGTCCCTTCTTTCACATGGGCCGACAAAAAATATGAATTTGCCAAGGCCATTGCCGACATTCGCAACTGGAAGAAAATGAAGGGTGCGGATATCAGCGAAGCTGAAATTGAAATTTTGAAAAATATTTACAATACAATCGATTGATATGAGAAAACAAATCGCAGCAGCCAACTGGAAGATGAATCTCAGCCTTTCTGAAGGAGTCGCGCTGGTAGAGCAACTTACCGCTCAGTCTTATGAATTGAATGAAAACCGTCTGGTATTACTGGGCGTGCCTTCAGTATACCTGATGAAAATCCGTGAGCTCTGTAATAACGAATTCATGCAAGTGGCGGCGCAGGATTGTTCCCATCGCCATAACGGCGCTTTTACCGGAGAGGTGAGTGCTTCCATGCTTAAGAGTATTGGAGTGAATTATGTGATTGTAGGCCACAGCGAAAGAAGGGAGTATCATGCCGAAAGCAATAATATGCTTGCCGAAAAAGTCAATCGATTGCTGGAACATGGTTTGCATCCCGTTTTTTGCTGTGGGGAATCGCTTCCAGTTAGAGAGGCAGGAACGCAGAATGAATTTGTGGGGAATCAATTAAGGGATAGTCTTTTCCATCTTACTCCCGAGCAGATGCATGGTTTTATCATTGCTTATGAACCCATCTGGGCCATTGGAACCGGCAAAACGGCCAGCAGCCAACAGGCTCAGGAGATGCATGCGCATATTCGCTCCGTCATCGCAGCTCAATATGGAGAGGCTGTGGCCTCATCCGTTTCCATACTCTATGGTGGCAGTGTAAAGGCAGCCAATGCTTCTGAATTGTTCTCAAATCCAGATGTGGAAGGTGGTCTCGTAGGAGGCGCCAGTCTGGTGGCTTCCGAGTTTGTCACCATCATCAACAGTTTGAAATAGCCTATTCCCAGACAGATGATAATCTCGAATTTTCATAGATGCCAATCATGCTGAAGGCCACCTTTTTCAGAATGATTTATATGGCAGGGTCTTTTCTGGCCCTGCTGTTTATTTCTGCCAT
>Ga0315906_10004347_pt1 | contig 18241 bp, 14 predicted proteins | sample LakEriMetagenome_4_FD_203526 | JGI IMG/M metagenome (GOLD analysis project Ga0315906, IMG submission 203526) | Freshwater fungal communities from buoy surface, Lake Erie, Ohio, United States - Buoy 2 MA122 | ecosystem: Environmental > Aquatic > Freshwater > Lake > Lake biofilm | place: USA... | reverse complement strand
CTTGGCAAGGGGGAATGGGTGGCAAAACGGTTGTGAGGTCGTCCACAGTGGCTCGCTCGGTTCACGGCAGCTGCTGCGAATCTGACGCGCGAATGTTAACGCTTACCGCGTCATCATTGAGTCAAAATGAAAACATCCCCGCTTTTTTGTTGCATACTTGGATTCAAACACGGTTCATATTAAGAAATTCATGGCCAAAGACAACAAAATTCCGCGTCACCGCAGCGGCGCGGTCGCTCAGATGTTGCACATGCCCGTGGCCACGCTACGGGTATGGGAGCGGCGTTACCAGGTCAGCCAAGCCATCCTGACCGCCAGCGGGCAGCGCCTGTACAGCGCGGCCGACGTTCAGCGCCTGGCCCTGCTCAAACAGTTGACCGACCTGGGCCACGCCATTGGCAGCCTTGCGGCACTTGACATGCCTGCCTTGCTGGAGGTGGCTGCCACCCATGCCGGTGCAGAGAATTTGAGTCAACTTCACCGCCCTGTGCCTGCCCCGCAGGCCAGCGGGGCGTGGCGCGTGGCGGTCATCGGCCCCGCGCTGGCCCGGCGACTGCAACGCCCGGCGCTGCTGCAGCATGTGAAACGCACCTTGGTATTGCTGGGCCCCTTCGACAACGCCGCACAAGCCGACCAGGCGCTGCAAGGTGTGCCTGTGGACGCCCTGCTGGTGCATGAACCCAGCCTGCACGCCGATTGGCTGACCCAAGTGGTGCGCGACGCCCCCGCTCTGCAGGCCGCACCCAAGGCCCTGCTGTATGGTTTTGCGGCCGATGCCACCTGCGAGGCCCTGGCCAAAGCCGGCGTGGCCCTGTTGCGCGAACCCCAGAACGACACGGTGCTGGGGCAGTGGCTGCAACACATGCTGTCTGCCATCAGCGCGCCACCCGCAGCGGCCGCCTCTGTACCCCAAGCACCGGGGACCGAAGCGGCACCACCCCGCCGCTGGACCGACGCCGCGCTGGCCGAATTCGTCAGCCAGTCGCCCACCATCGCCTGCGAATGCCCGCGGCACGTGGCAGAGCTTCTGGTGCAGCTGTCCCACTTCGAGGCCTACAGCGCCGAATGCGAAAACCGCACGCCCGCCGACGCCGCCCTGCACCGCTATTTGCGAGAGACCGCCGCCCATGCCCGCGCCCAGTTCGAACAGGCCCTGGCCCATGTCGCGCAGCTGGAGGGTTTGGCCCTGCCCGGTGCCCCAGCAGCACCTGTGCACCCCCTACCATCCACACCATGAATCAAGACAATCCCCTGGCCGACACACCGGCCACCAAAGAACCCCGCCTGTGGCAAGACAACGGCTGGACCGCGCGCGTCATCAAAAATGAAGACGACGAGGGCTGGGCCGTTGAAATGATCAAAGACGGCGAACCCGAGCCCGCTTTGGTCGGCCCCTGGACCATGGGGCGCGACAAGAAAAATCCCAAGCCACTCGACACCGCCGCCTTCAACACCTTGGTCAAAACCGCTTGCGAAGTGGTGCGCCGCCACGAACAAGCCGAGCATGCGCGGCTGCATAAAAACCTCAGCATCAGCACTGAGGCGGGACGCATCACCGTCAGCCTCGACCTGGTTCCCGACGAAGACGACCCGCACGCCCTGCTCTCGGCCACCGATGCGCTGGGCGAGTCGCTGGCCCAATGGCGTGTGCCTGCCCACTTCAAACTGAATGTGGACAGTGCCACGGCATGGATCGCCAGCGGTTTGTGCAAACCCGACTGACGGCGTCATCTCCCCTGACCCAACCCGGCTGCACAGCCCGCCACCCCACCCACTGCGACACCACCGAGGAGACCCCCATGACCGACGACCCACGCTGCTGCGGCTCTGGCACCTGCATCATCGACGCCGAGGGTCGCTGTTGGTGCGGGCAGCGGTGGGATGGAGAAAAAATGTGCTTTGAGCCCACGCCTGGCACAACAACAGGGCAGCCAGCCGCTGACGACTCGGCAGACAGTGGTGCCTCAGAGGGCGGCGATTGAAGCTGCCGGGCAGCCGACTTGCTCCCCAGCCGCAGCGACTGCACGCCTACCCGGCGCAGCCATATCCCTACCGGAAGCGGGCTCTTGATTTCACCCGGCTCGTAACCATGTATTGTCCGGAGCATGAACCTCAGACTCCCTAGGAGAACCCACGTGAAACGCATCTTTTTGACTTTGTCCCTGGCCGTGATGAGCCTGAGCTTTTTGGCCACCTCCATGCCGGTTGAAGCCAAACGCTTGGGCGGCGGCAGCAATTCCGGCATGAAACGCCAGGCGCCCCCGCCCAGCCAAGCACCACAAGCCACTCCCAACACACCCGCCAATCCAGGTGCAGCCGCTGCAGCCCCCGGCGCTGCCGCCGCAGGTAAACGCTCCTGGATGGGTCCCATCGCTGGTTTGGCCGCGGGCCTGGGCATCGCCGCTTTGATGAGCCACTTGGGCTTGGGTGAAGCCTTCGGCAACTTCCTGATGATGGCCCTGCTCGCAGTGGCCGCCATCTTCTTGGTGCGTTTCCTGATGCGCCGTTTTGGAAACAACGCCGCACAGAACAACCGCAGCCAGGTTCCCGCCGCACCGCAGGGCATGCAATTCGCAGGCATCCCCATGCCACGTGACAACAACGCCCCGAGTTTCGGTTCGGGCAGCATGAACACCGGTTTCAACTCCAGCCCTGCACCCGTCGCTACCGCCCCCGTGGTCCGCACCCTGCCCGCCGGGTTTGACGCACCAGCGTTTGAGCGCATCGCCAAACTCATCTTCATCCGCATGCAAGCCGCCAACGACGCCGGCAACCTGGACGATCTGCGCCAATTCGCCACCCCCGAAATGTTCGCCACCTTCAAGCTGGACCTGCAAGACCGCCAAGGTGCCAAGCAAGAAACTGACGTGGTGCAACTCAACGCCCAGGTGTTGGAGTTTGTGGAAGAAGGCGCGCAGCAAATCGTCAGCGTGCGTTTCCACGGCCTGATCCGCGAAGTGAAAGACCAACCCACCACCACCTTCGACGAAGTCTGGCATTTGGTTAAACCCACAGACGGCAGCCGTGAGTGGGCCATTGCCGGCATTGCGCAGAGCGAAGCGGCTTAAGCGCCAGGCCTTTTCAATCAGAGCCCCTCGGGCGCGCCGGCAACGGCGGGCTCGAGGGGCTTTTTAGTGGCCAAGTGAACCTGAAAATGCTGCGTCTGGGCGCACCGTTCCGGTGGCGTCTTGAATCAAGTGGAGCCAGCCGTTCCGCCAAATTCCGGCAGCGTCTGCGCGTCCCACCCCAACAGCTCCGCCAAACGGCATGTCACCCACTGCGCCTCGCTGGGGTCCACACCCCCGGCACCGGCCAACAAACCCGCGTGGATGCGTTCCAGTACATCGGATTCAGAAATGCCCAGTTCCCAGAGTTTGGTTTGGGCGGTGTCGACAAACATGCTGGCCAGGTCTTCACACAACTCGTAGCGCTGGCGAATGTGCTCGCGCGATGCCGTAGGTTTGATTCGACCGGGTGGTACAAACAAGGCGATGAAGGAAGGCGGGACTTCGATTTGGCTTTCATCAGACATGGGGACATTGTCTCAGCAGGGTGCAGGAGCTCACCCAGAGCCGGCGCCGGTGGCATCCAGCCACGAATGGCAACGACAAACAGACCGGTGAAGTTGGCGACAATCGGCCATGGCCAAACCAATACCCCGCCTCACACCCGACGAAGTCAGCCGCATCGTGGCCACCGCCTGGGAAGACAAAACGCCGTTTCACCGCGTGCTGATGCAACACGGCTTGAGCGAGGGCCAGCTCTTGCCTTTGATGAAACGTGAACTGACGCCCAGCGCCTTCAAGCTGTGGAAGCAACGCTGCGGGAAACGTTGAGACGCCGCTGAACACGTCCAGTCGCGTGACCGTCGCGTGACAAGCAGCGACAAAGTTCGCTTCGAGCGCAAAACACGGATTCCGACATGCTGATGTCACAGTCAGCCACCAGACTGCGCAGCGTGTGGTCGGGCCTTGTCAACGCGGGGTCCATGACCTGGGTCTGTTCAAAGAGTGAGTCCGCCATGCGCCGTTCAACACCCCCGCACTTGATGCTGTTTCTGCGCGGTGCTGCCGCCACATCGTTGGCTTTCTTGCTGTCCTTTGCGCTGGTCCACGGCAGCGCCCAGGCCCAAACCACTGACACACCGATCTACACCATTCAGGGCTCGGGCATCACCAGTGCGCTGGTGGGCAATTTCGTGACCACCACCGGCGTGGTCACGCGGCTGATCAACAACGGCTACTACATTCAAGACCTGGTGGGTGATGGCAACCCGGCCACCTCAGATGGTCTCTTCATCTTCACCAGCAGCGCGCCCACCGTGGCTGTGGGGCAGTTGATCCGCATCACTGGGCGCGTCACCGAGTTCAACACCGGCGCAGCCAGCAATGCCATCACCGCTGCGCGCCCCATCACCGAGCTGACCAACCTGAGCAATTTGCAGCTGCTGGGCACGGGTTACACCATCACGCCCACCCCCGTCACCCTGCCCGAACTGGTGAACGACGAGTTGGAGCGTTACGAGGGCATGCTGATTTCCATCGCGGGGCCGCTCACGGTGTCGCAAAACTTTTTTCAAGGGCGCTTCGGCCAAGTGACCTTGTCCGTTGGTGGTCGCCTGGAGGTACCCACCAACCGCTACCGTCCTGGCCCCCAAGCCACCGCACAGGCGGATGAAAACGCACGCCGCCGTTTGATTCTGGACGACGGCACCTCGTCGCAAAACCCCAACCCCACACCTTACTTCGGCGCAGACAACACCTTACGCGCGGGCGACACCGTCGCCTCCCTCACCGGCGTGCTCGACTACGGCTTGGCCACGGCCAGCAACACCGGGTTTGGTGACTACAAACTGCACCCCACCACAGCACCGGTCTTCGTGCGGGCCAACCCGCGCAGCAATGCGCCTGAGAACGTCGGCGGCAATGTGAAGGTGGCCAGCTTCAATGTGCTGAACTTTTTCACCACCTTCACCAATGGCAGCACGGCCTCGGGGCAAACTGGGCAAGGTTGCACACTGGGCACATCCACAGCGGCCAGCAACTGCCGGGGTGCCAACAACCTGGCCGAATTCAATCGCCAACGCGCCAAGATCGTGGAAGCGCTGGCCGCCATCAACGCCGACGCGGTCGGTTTGATGGAGATTCAAAACAACGGCAACACCGCCGTGCAAAACCTGGTTGACGCACTGAACGCCCGCGTGGGCAGCGGCACCTACGCCGCCGTGCCGGCGCCTGCGGGGGCGGGCTCGACGGGCACCGATGCGATCCGAGTGGCCATGATTTACAAACCCGCGCGTTTGACCCTGGCCAGCGCCGCTGTCAGCGACACCACGGCCGTCCACAACCGGCCACCGCTGGCGCAAACCTTTGGTTTGACCAACGGCGGCGCAAACAGCGAGAAGTTCACCTTGGTGGTGAACCACTTCAAATCGAAAAGCAGTTGCCCTGCTGCCGGAGATGCGGACGCCGCTGGCAATGTGGACAGCGGCGACGGGCAAGGCTGCTGGAATGCACTGCGCGTGCAACAGGCACAGGCCCTGCGCAATTTTGTGGCGGCACTTCAAAACAGCAGCGGCAGCAACGATGTTTTGCTGATCGGTGACTTCAACGCCTATGCGCAGGAAGACCCCATCTACAACTTCACCAGCAGCGGCTACGTGGATCAAATCGGCCGCTTCAACAGCTTCGGTTATTCCTATGTGTTCGATGGCGACGCTGGGCGCTTGGACCACGCCATCACCACTGCGTCACTCTCACCCAAGGTCACCAAGGCGGTTGAATGGCATATCAACGCCGATGAGCCCTCGGTGCTGGATTACAACCTGGAATTCAAACAGCCCGCTTGCGCGGCCTGTGCGCCCGACGCCTACACCGTCAGTCCCTTCCGCGCCTCCGACCACGACCCCGTCGTCATCGGCCTGTCCCTCCTCAAACCCATCAACGGCACCGCAGGCCGCGACACCTTGATCGGCACCGCTGCTGACGAAGTGTTCACCGGTGGGACTGGGGCCGATGTGATGACAGGCGGCAGCGGCATCAATGTGTACCGCTACCTCAGCATGCTGGACGCAGGTGACACGGTGACCGACTTCCTGCCTGGGCGCGACCAAGTGGACCTGCGCACCTTGCTGGGCAGCCTGGGTTTTGTGGGAGCCACCTCAAGTACACCTGACTGGGTGCGGGTAATCGACACCCCCAGCGGCGCGCAAGTGCAAATTGCCACCGCAGGCCCAGGCAGCAGCTTTCGCAACCTGCTCCTGCTGCGCAGTGTGATGGCCTCCGCCGTTGACCTGAACCGCGACGTGCTATCGCGTTGAGCCCCCACAAGCATTGAAAGTCCACATGAGCACCACCAAACTCTTTGCCACCGCCTTGGTTTCCCTGGCGCTGTACAACGCCCCCAGCCACGCCGCCATCGTCAACGGTGGTTTTGAAACTGGGCTTGCAGGCTGGAGCACCTTGGGCGACGTCAGCACACAAGCGGGCGCACCCCAGGGCAACTCAAGCCTGATTCTGACCACGGCCGACACCGTGGCCGACGAGTTCGACAGCAGCGGCGCCCCCATTGGCCCCTTCAACCGCTCCGGCAACAGCCCGGTGCTGGTGGGTTCGCCGGGTGGGCTGGAATCGCAGAGCGGATTTGCCATAGGCGCATTCGACCCCGTGGGTGGCTTCGCTTACGAAGGGTCCTTGGCGTTGCAGTCCTTCACCGCCACCGCCGGTCAAACGCTGAGCTTTCTTTGGAACTTCGGTACCCGTGACACCTTGGCAGACTTCGCCTTCGTGGCCATTGACGGCGTGGTCATCCGTCTGGGCGGCGTGCCCGACGCCTTGCTGCCCGGCAGCGGCGACAACTTGCTGGAAACCGGCTATCAAACCTACAGCTTTCAGTTTGCCAGCAGCGGCCTGCACACGCTGGTTTTTGGTGTGGTGGACGTGTTCGATGGGGCCGTGATGTCCTCCCTGTCCGTCGACCAGGTGCAACTGAGCAATTCGGTGCCTGAACCCAAAGCTGCCTTGCTGATGTTGATGGCCTTGGGGCTGCTGGCTGTGGGCGGGCGTCGTTTGCCCTGAACGCTGGGAGGCGCATGGGCCCACCCTTACCCCCCTCTGCCAGAGGGAGAGGGGGGTAAGGGTGATTGAGCGTCATCAGTAGGATCAACGTCACCAAGTTATCGACGATTCACTTACGCGGTAATGACGATGCCCAAAAGGTGTCGTCGTGTCGCACCCGACGGAATCGCGGTGCGGCAGCAAGGCCCGTGGAGGGCGCGGTAAGCTTGGGGTTGCACGACTTGGGCGCACCGCCCCACATACCCATGCGACTTCTCCACACCATGCTGCGCGTTGGCGACCTGCAGCGCTCCATCGACTTCTACACCCAGGTCATGGGCATGAAACTGCTGCGCACCACCGAACGCCCCGAGCAGAAATACAGCCTGGCCTTCGTGGGTTACGGCAACAACCCCGACCACGCCGAGATTGAACTCACCTACAACCATGGCGTGAGCAGTTACGAACTGGGTACGGCCTATGGCCACATCGCCATTGCGGTGGTGGATGTTTATGACTCGTGTGCCCGCATCAAAGCCGCGGGCGGCCAAGTGACGCGTGAGGCCGGACCGGTGGCCGGCGGCAGCACCGTGATCGCCTTTGTGACCGACCCTGATGGCTACAAGATTGAGTTGATCCAGCGCCCGGCCTGAGGCCGCAGCGACCACCCCGTCTTGACCCGCCATGGCACACCCGCACCACCACCCCCATGAGCACAGGCAGGGTCACAGCCACCACAGCTGCGACCACGACCACCCCGGTGGTACCTCCGCCGCCAGGGCCCACGTGGGGCACCACACTGGCCACGGGCATGGCCATCACCACGGACACCACCACGGCAACCCGTCCCAACCGGGACGCGCCTTCGTCATCGCCATCACACTGAACTCGGTTTTCGTGGCGGTGGAGTTCATCTACGGTTTCATCGCCAACTCCACCGCCTTGATGGCTGATGCGGGGCACAACCTGTCGGACGTGCTGGGTTTGGTGTTGGCCTATGGCGCCATGCTGCTGGCCCGCAAACCGCCGAGCCAGCGATACACCTATGGCCTGCGCGGCAGCTCTATCTTGGCGGCATTGGGCAATGCCATGCTGCTGTTTGTGGCCTGCGGCGCCATAGGCTGGGAGGCTTTGCAGCGCCTGACAAACCCACCCACCGTCGTCAGCACCACGGTGATGTGGGTGGCGGGTTTGGGCATCTTGATCAACGGCCTGTCGGCCTGGTTGTTCATGAAAGGCAGCAAGAGCGACCTCAACATTCGCGGCGCCTATTTGCACATGGTGGCCGATGCAGCCGTGTCGCTGGGCGTGGTGCTGTCCGGCATGCTGATGCTGTACACCGGCTGGTTTCTGGTGGACCCTTTGATGAGCCTTGTCATCGTCGCAGTCATTTTGTGGAGCAGCTGGGCGCTGCTGCGCGAATCAGTGCAACTGGCCCTGAACGCGGTGCCGTCCCACATCGACCCCGCCGCCGTGGCACAGCACCTGCGCAGCATGCCCGGCGTGGCCGACATCCACGATCTGCATGTGTGGGCCTTGAGCACCACCGAAAGCGCCCTCACCGTGAACCTGGTGATGCCAACCGGCCACCCCGGTGACGCGGCGTTGATCGACATCAGCCAACAACTGCGCGATACCTTTGGCGTGCAACACAGCACCTTGCAAGTGGTGCTGGGCACAAGCAGCCCGAGCTGCAGCTTGCAGCAAGCGCAAGATGGCGCACACGCCCAATGACAACATGGCACCACACACGCGTATTCCACAAGGCGCGTAGGTGCGTGGACTTATCAGCCGTTGGGGGCGGCGTGGACGAGGTCGGATGCAGCATGATTTTTTGCCGTTACTCAGAGCCAAATTCAACGCTGCGGTCAACCGTGCTCATGTGATCAGACTGCTCATGCAATGCTGGTGCGATGTTCTTCCTCGCTTCGTCTCATGGTGTGTTGCCGTACCCAGGCAGCCTGAAGAGCAACTGACTCAATTGTTGTTGCGTGGTTGGTGACAACACGGCCCCGCTGGTGTTGTGATTGATCAAGCTTTTAATCTCATTGAGCACTGTCTGCACCGGCAAGCTGAAAACGCGGCGCTGCAAGCTGTGGTCGTAGTGAGAGGGCAGCGCGCCTTCAAACCATTCCAATGCCGACGGCAGCGAGGCTCGGTTTGCGGGGTTGCCCATCAACAGATCGGCTGCGCTACGGGGAATCAATTGGTTGACCACCCGGGCCGCAGTGTCCGCCTGGGCGGGCAAATGAATTTGCAGCATGCTTTGATCACCCAGCGGGTACTTCGCCATTTCACTGTTTGCCAGCCCCTTGTAGCCCACCCGCCATCCGCTCGGACTGACTTGGAACTCCACTTGCAGCACCGGCGCATACTGCCGTTTGGGGTTGATTGCATTGCCGTCGTTGGAAATCTCAACCAACCACTTGTTGAGCGGCTCAACTGCTTCTGTGAAATCGCCTTTGGTGGGAATGGCTTTAACGGTTTGGGCCATGCGCCAAATGGCCTTGGCCGTGTTCTCGCTGAGGGCGGAATTGTTCTTCGAACCGATCAACTTGGGATCAACCGCAAACGTCAGACCCAGGTCGCCCTTGATGCCCAGATCCGCTGCGAGTAAGCCAGTGCTTTGAATTTTTTCTGGGTGATTGGCCTGATCGTTGCGTGACACCAGCCAATCCAGCCAATTGACGTCCGCCAAGCCACTGCGGCTGGGAATGCCTCGCAAGTATTCGTTCCGAAAATTCAGCTGCGGGAATACCGTGCCATTCTTGATTTCGAGTGAATAAGTGCCCGGGTCTGTGAGCTGGTGCATCCATTTGTTCACGATCGAACGTGGAATGGTGTCTCCTGGCTTGAGGGTCACTTTGTGCTGTACTTCGATGGCGCCTTTGAAACCCAGCGCTTTGGTGGCCGCAGAGGAATCCACACGCGAGAGGTGTTTGATGGTGAAGGTGATGGGGCTACCTTCGTAAACCAGGGTGTTCGTGCCAGGAATAAGGCGTCCATTGAAACGGTATCCCACCAAGTCAGAGGGATTGGGCAATCTGAAAGACTGCTCTGCTTCTGGCAGGCTAGGCCGCTGTTCTGAGGGCGCTTTCTGGGTAGACACAAAAAAATTGCTCTTCAACAAAGTGGCGATGGGAATCTCCACCACATCGTTGCTGGCGATGAATTTCTGCAAGGCCGGGAGGTCTTGTGCCGCTGTGGATATTTTCGCTTCTGCGCCTTTGTCCATGAGGTGTTTCAAGGCCAGCGCAGCTCTGGGGCTGGGATTGCCATTGAGCAGTGCACTCCACTCGTCGGGTGTGATGCTGAGCAGCTCGTCTTTCACCTTATTCGCTTCAGTCCAATTCAAGCGCACCCGTAAACCACCGGCAAAGGGCAGTTTGACCTGCACCTCGGCCATGGTTTGAAGGACGGACTTGGGCAAACTTCGTTGGGCCAAGTCAGTCGGAAACTGGGCCGCCTGTGCAGCGGCCTGACGCATGGTCTGTAGGGTCGCCGCATCGGGTTGAACTGCGATGTAGACCTTGCCCGGGTAACTTTTGGCTGCTTCAAAAAGCGTTTGAGCCTTTCCCGTGATGGGGTCATTGATGACCAAATTGCCGTCGTTGTTTCGGTGGATATTCAGATGACTCGGCAGGGTCAAGTTCACATCAACGCCCGGTGGAATATGGCGCAGCCTCCCGGTATCGGGATCATGAAAGCTGTCAATGTTTTTCAGCCCGAAATAGGTTTGTAGCCGTGCCTGGGGGTGCTCGGCCCGTGCCGCCGCATGGGCGTCTTTGCTGTTGGCCACGGGGTTGTTGTTCACGCGTCCAGGCGACACCTTCACAAACGGCAAAGTTCCTTCTGGCAGCTTGGGGTTGATGATGGCTTCGTAAGGATTCGGCAGCGTTACCTTGGGCCGTGGTGTGGGAATGGTTTGGTAAGGTTGATTGGTCGTCGGGACATGTGTGCCTTGCGGCACGATGGCTGAAGACAACTCTGCTGGCTTAGTGCTGGGTGTCGTTGGTGTTACCGCCGGTGGAAGTGCGGCCGGTGTGGTCAGGGTTGGTGCTTCAGAGGCCTGCGCATCGAGCGGCGACTGAACCGATGGTTCCTTGGGCAACTGCAGCACCCGCTCACGCAGCGCCGTCATGCGCGGCCCCAGGTTGTTTCCTTCCATGAAGCGCTGACGCAGTGCTGGGGTGCTCAGGTAAGCCATCACCGATTGTTGTTCTGCAGCATTGAGCGGTTGGCCCATGCGCTGTGCGATAGCGCGTTCGCGGCTGTTGTGTCCATGCTGCCCCGACAGGTAACGCTCGGCCCGCGTTGGGCTGCGCAGGATGTCTGTCAAATACGCTCGCTCGTCGGCCGACAGCGGTGGGTGGGGTTGCTCCTGGTTGGGGCGGATGGACGGGTCGTCGTCTGGCGGGGTGCCGCCTGTTTTTTTGGTGGGTGGTTTATTGGGTGGCTGGTTGCCGTTGTCGCTCGTGCCTGGGTGGTCTGTCGCACTTTGTTGGGAGCGATGCGCAGGGGTATGCCGATAGTCGCCGTTTGCCCAATCCAATCCCCACGGGTTGTTCACCACGTCGGAATTGGCGGGGGCTTTGGTGCCGGTATTGCTGTTCTTGGGCACGACATCGCCCTGGCCGGACTGGCTGAGGGACACCGAGCCGACATTGCCGTCTTGGAGCTTGTAGATGCGCACACCGGAGGTACTGATGGCCGGTTCAATGGGCACATTGCCCGGCACGGGTGCTACTTGGACAGGCGGCGTGGGTTTTGGCGTGGGCTGTGCCACGGTCTTGGGTGTGGTCTTCGGTGTGTTGACAACGGGGGTCGGCACGACAGGCGGTTGCGCCTGGTTGGTTGGGGTCACCACCGGCTTGGTCGCTGGCTTGGTGGTGTTGACCGGTGTCGGCGTTGGAACACGGGCTTTGTTGATGGCGTCATCAATGTTCTTCAGCGCTTGCTCGGCGGCAATGTTGACGGCCTTGAAGTCACCACCCCGGACATCGCCGCTGCTGCGCCCAAGTTTCCTGGCCTCACCCAACAGGTCATTCATTTGTGCCTTGAGCTGCTGCAGACGCCCCAGGTTGTTGCTCTGGATGGCATCGTCTACTTGGGCAGTCAAGCTCTTGAGCTGCTGCAGCGCCGGGGCCAACCGCCCCACGGTTCCGGCTTGGCTGGGTGTTTGCTGAACTGGCACCAAGGCACTGGCGTTGGGGTTTTTGAAGACCCCCATCTTTTTGAGGCCTGCGTGTGTCAACTTGGCGCCGCCATAGGCCGCCAAGAGGGTGTTAATTCCTGCGACCGCCTTGTTTTGTCCCTCGAGCGTAGACAGGTCGTATTTTTTTGCCAGCAGACTTCGGACTTCCTGACCATCTTTTCTGGCCAGCGAACTCAGCAGGTCTTTGACGTCAACGGCGACGTCTTTGAATTGCCCAGCAATGCCCGCCGCCGCTTGCTCCAGCGGTTTGGTGGAGTTGGTTCTGGCGATCTCTTGATCCAGCCTGATGAGATTGCTTGTGACGGTTACAGGATTGGCGTTACGAACAAAGTCCAGCCCCATGGACGCCAGAATGCCCAAGCCACCAGAGGCACTCAGACGCTGGCGTGTTGCATCGTAGTTCCTCTCATAGGTGTAGCTCTTGAGCGCATCCAGCGTTTCAAGCATGGGCTTGGCTGCATCAGGCCAGCGGTCACCAAAGAACTCGGTTTTGATTTTTTTCTCGATGTCCCCGATTTGTTTGAAGGCTTCGCCTTTGGGCACCTGCATCGTCCGGCCCTCACGGTCGTTGATGCCGCTCAAGGCCACCGCCTTGGGCAGCAGGACTTTTTCCATGCCGTTGATGAAACGCTTGAGCTCACTGGGAGCGAACAAATCGGTCCAGTGATCGATTTGTTCGGACTTGCCGCTGGGCAGCTTGGCCACGGCCCCAAAAAGATTGTTGCTGTAGAGGTATTCGCGCAGCACTTTGTCCGCTTTGATCAGGCGGGTGTCGTTAAAAGGTAGCTTGGCGAGTTCTTGCAGTTTGGGCAGCCCGGCTTTCTCAAGCGCAAAGTTGGCACCGGCTCGCAAGGTTTGTTGGGAATTGTCTTGTTGGGTTGAAAAGCTGGTGCCAAAGAGTTGGTTGACGTGGCGCTTGAAGCCACTGCCCACGTCGCCTTGCTTGGGAGCCAAGGGTTTGGCAGGTGTGTCGTTTTGGATGTCGTTCAAGGTGCGCTCAAGCTGGCCGCGCTCGGCGCCGGTGAGCACCTGTTTCCAGTTGCCAAAACCGCCAGCTTGAGCGCCCGCATCTTTTTGAAGCATTTGCGTGACCAGGCCGCGCAGGCGGTTGGCAGCCTTGTTGTTGCCACCGAAGTGCACCAGATCCGCCACCGAGTCGAACTTGCCCTTGGAGGCGCTGGCCACCAAGGCATCCGCTTTGGCGCGCACGCTGGCAAAGCTGCTGTCGGGCTGGGCCACGGGCAGCACAGGGGCGCGCGCGGTTTGGTTGATGGTGCGGGCGGCGGCGTTGTAGTTGTTCGTAGTGCCTTTGACCACCTGGTTGGGGGTCAGGCCACCCAATACCGGGTTAGGAACGTCTTTGACACCGTTCCAGAGCTGACGGGCACCGGCACCGATGTCAACGCCCCCGATCTTCCAGGGCGTGTTGTTGGGCACAGGTTTGTTGGCTGGCGGGTTGGCCGCCACGGTTTGCCGCTGCAGGGCCTCGCGACCGGAGGCGCTGAGCAGTTGGCGCCAATCGGACAGCCGTCCCCCTGAGCTGTTGGCGGCTTCTTTGTTCAGACTGGCCTCAAGCTGGGCGCGGCGTTTGCCATCGAAATAGACCAGGCGCTCAATGCTGTTGATCTTGCCCCCAGTCAGGCTGCTCAGCACCTGCCCAAGGTAGGCCTTGACCTTGCTATCGCTGGCTCCCGCGCTGGGCTTGCTCCAGCCCATGTCCATCGCGCTGGCATCGGCCAGAAGCATCGGCTGGGTTTTGGGGGGTACTTGGGTGGTGGTGCTCATGGGGAACCTTCGCAGAAGAATGTTTCAACAGCATGCAAAAGCGAGCGCTCCATTTGGAGCGTTGCCATCTGGTCTCTGGCGGGCGCCTTCCCCTCTTAGGAAATCGAAACCTGCTTTTCAAGAAAGTTTGATGACAACACCAAGAAACAACGCTGCTCGTCGTGCCGCCACCCATTGGCTGCGCCACAGAGAGGCCCAGACCCCTGGGTTTGACCACTGTATGGATCCAGGTTAAAAAACCAGCCGGGAGTTGCTTGACGGGTGGAAGACTTGAAATCCGCCGTCGACTCACCTATAAGCTCACCACAGACACTGATTTGTCACACCACCATGAGCAATTCAATCCAACCCCTAGCCGGAACCAGCTTGGACTCCACCTCTGCTGTTTCAGGCTCAGACAACCAGACAGAGGTCAGTCGCAGCCGTCAGAAAGAGCTTGCGGCCCAGTTGTTCAAGGATTTGGCTACGGCCCCCTTGCCGGACGCCACGCCGAATTCCACCCCACCCTCCACGCCTCGGGTGTACGGCTGACTTCAATGTCGTGTCAGCTGCATTGACTTGTCAAAAAGCGCACAGGGCCAACAGGCCCTGTGCGCTTTTTGACAGACCACCATCACAGCTGCAGACACGATCAACCGCCTGACCCAGCAAAAGGTCACTTAGTATTCTGCGGATGATTCAAATGGTTTGCTGCACCGACACTGCGGGCACACCATTCAAGGCAAAGTCACCCAAGGATTTTTGATGCACATCTTTTTGCTCGAAGACGATCCGCTGCACGTGGCGCATTTCGTGTCCAGCCTTCAATCAACCCCTGCGCAAATTACACATTTCGCACAGCCCCATGAATTTTTTCGAGCCATCTCTGTGGCGCGGGCACAAGTCATCGTCTTGGACTGGATGCTGCCCGGCCTGAATGGCTTGCAGGTGCTGCGGCGTGTGCGAGAACTGCTGGGGCCGTCCATGCCCGTGGTGATGCACAGTTGTGTGGACGACGAAAGCCAAATTGTCGACGCGCTGGCCGCCGGCGCTGACGACTACTGGATCAAGCCCGTCCCGGCCATCATCCTGCGCGCTCGCATGGAATCTTTCATGCGCAGGTTTGCGCCGAGACTGGAGGCACCCAAAGTGTTGAACTTGGGGCCCTACAGGCTGGACTACCTGCAGCAACTTGCCCTCGTCGAAGATCAGGTCGTGAACCTCACGCCCAAGGAGTTCGACATCGCATGGATCTTGATGAACAACCCAGATCGTTTCATTTCCAAAGCGGAGTTCGTGGCCAGCATCTGGGGGCGATATGTGGATATTGCTGCCCACACCATTGCGCAGCACATGCATGCCATTCGAAAGAAGTTGCGATTCGCCCAGCACGGCGTCAGGCTGGTGGCTGTTTACGGCTCTGGCTACCGATTTGAGGTTCCCCACGAGGTCCTGGACAGCCAATACCACGAGGCAACGCTTTAGGGACCCTCTGCATCAATCGGTTGCCGATGGCGCGCCTCGGATTGGAGTGAGATGCAAGGCGCAACACCACAGCCATAGCCCCGCTCCCGTTATGGCGAGGGTTTGCAACGCCGCAGATCGCTTCAATCCGGGGTGCGACGTCGGTAAGCGATTGATGCAGAGGGTCCTTAGGGCCTGTTAACAATTAAATTGCCACTGCGTGAGCGGTGCTCACCCTTCGGGCTGGCAGTCCAAGCCGCGCCAATTTAATTGTCAACAGGCCCTGGCCCGGATATGTCACCGGGGACGCGCCCGAGTGGGCTGGGCTGTGGTGCGGTGTGCTGGCGAGGGTGTAGCAGGGCCTTGGTGAAACTTCGCTTTATCGCAACTCCAGCTCACTCGTTTCAGCTGTCTGCACAACAGGAAACAAGTCACCCGGTGCCGCCGCGATCCAGGCCCCAGCCTTGCCGTGGTTGGGGTTCTTGGCCGGGTGATTTCACTCGCAAGAGTTTTGGCAGATAAATCTTCACCCGTGCTCCCCCGGTGGGACGGTTCTCAAACACAAATTCGCCGCCATGCAAGCTGGTGACAAGCGACACCAGCTTTAAACCCAGACCCGCTGTAGGGGCCACAGCATCCGCCAGCGTGTTGAGCTTTGCCAGTTGGGGGGACGTGTAAGGAGGCAGCATCTCAAAGCCAGGGCCGTCGTCTTCAATCATGACCACCCAATCATTGCCTTGGCCGGACAAACTCACGTACACCTCCCCGCGTTCAGGGCTGTAACGTTGTGCGTTGTCAAGCAAGTTCACCATCGCGCGCCTGAGCAGGGACCAATCACCGGCGACGGGAACATCCGCATCCATCTGTTCCCAACGCAAGCGCACTTCACGTACTTTCGCCAGCGGTTCCATGGCACAAATGGCATCCGAAATGACTTCTTGAAGATCAAGCTCCCGCAGCTGTGCGGGGTCGGTTCGGGTGGTGCGGGCGATGAGTACAAAGTCATCTGCCAAAGACAGACAGCTGCGCACGCTGCGTGACAGTCCCTGGCGTGATTGCTCCAGATCGACTTCGGGGTTGTTCAAGGTGGCCAACAACGCGGACAGCGGTGCACGCAAGTCATGGGATAAAAAATTCAGTGTGGTTTCGCGCTGCTTTTCGGCCAAACGCAATGGAGTGATATCCCACAAAGACAGCACGGTTTCGCCGTCCAGGCCTTTGTCCTGTGAGTCGGTCAACACACTGGCGCCCAACAAAAATCGCTTTTCGTTGGGTGCTTCAACCTCTTGGTTGTGAATGGGGAAGTTTCGGATACTGCCTCCCAGTACAGGTTGCAGCTTTTCCAAAATAGGGCCTAACTGGTTGGGGACCAGACCGTGTCCGAATTCACGCATCTCCCGAGCCGCCGCTTGATTCACCAGCGCAGCGTTGCCTTTTTTGTCGAACACCATCACAGGGGCTGGCAACTCCGATACGACGCGTGCAATGTACTCGCGCGAAGCGCGAAGCCGGGAATTGGACTCGCGCAGCTTGGCACGCATGCGAGAGACTTCCGAATGAATCACAAGGAAGCGTGCAAAGGCCAAGCTGCAGACGAACCAAAACACCAAGCGGTCTTTGGGGCTGGTGAGCTCCACCCTGATGCGATCCGACACGGCAAACATGACCAAACCCAGTGAGACGACAATCAGGATCCACGCGCCCAGAAAGGTCTTTCGCGGAAAGTGGAAACGCCCAAACGACAACGGCACGAACAGGTTGATGACGAAATAAAACACCAACTGTGGTGCCATCAAGATGCCCACCATGTTGATGGCACAACCGGCCAGCACCTGTAAGCCGCTGATCATCGGGTCGCGCAGGCCAGACGTCAGGCCCAATATCACGCTGCCGTAAATCAGAAAGTTGAACGACACGGCAATGAGCGCAATGTTCAGTACCACGTCCCAGGTTACCAAGCCAATGCTGGCCAGCCCCGTCAAGAGTAAGACGCCGACGATGTAATCAGCGCATGCCAGTACGTTGGCTCGCCACCAAAAGGGGCGTTCGCTTTGGTTGTTGGACATCGATTCCCACGGTGAATTTATGGACGGAATCGAGCCCAATGTCTTCATATGCATAGCATGCATAAGTTTTGGCATTTGACGGAGTCCGCTGGCATTTTTAGCAAGTTCGGATTCTCTCAGCATCTACACATGCGTGTGGCGCTGAACCTCAAATCAAGGGGGTTGCTCGGCATGACATTGCCCGGGAGAACTTTCACATCGCATGCTTCGAATGTGGGGTGAACTGAAGGGCTCGCGTTGGCGCGGCCCAAGCGAGCAAATTGGAATGTCGCCTTTGATGGCGGCACATCCTCTGATTCCCCCTCAACGTTTGCAGGGCATTGACGAGGGTGTTTTGATTCTCTGCAAGTCACTTTGAATGTCTTGATATCAAGAGGCATGAAGCTCTTGAGGGGCTGCGCTCTTCATGGGCCATCCATCTTTGTGACAAACATATGACGCATCGATGAATTGAACAAAAATTCAGTTGCGTTATCGCGTTGAAAGTCGATCGCCATTCTCGTAAAGCAGTGGGGTTAACCCGGGCAAACAGCGACCCGGGGCTGTATCCGATTCAACTGCTTTCGACACTGGTAATCCGATCATGACCAACACCGCTCAAATCAACAAAACCCAGCCGATGCTTCTGGCCGATGCCAGCGCGATGGACATGGGCTGGAGCAAGCCCAGCGCGGGAG
>Ga0315906_10004344_pt1 | contig 18252 bp, 12 predicted proteins | sample LakEriMetagenome_4_FD_203526 | JGI IMG/M metagenome (GOLD analysis project Ga0315906, IMG submission 203526) | Freshwater fungal communities from buoy surface, Lake Erie, Ohio, United States - Buoy 2 MA122 | ecosystem: Environmental > Aquatic > Freshwater > Lake > Lake biofilm | place: USA... | reverse complement strand
TATATATATAAATTTTTAAAATTTATATATATTTTATATATAAAAATATTATCATTTATATATATATATATATATAAATGATAATAGATTTTTATAGTATTCGTAAAGATCTCATTGAAAAACAAAAAATAAAACATTGTAAAAAATCAGGCAACACCTTACTACATTTATTAATTAATGATGGAGATTTAGAAGGTTTTAAAAATTATAGTTGTATAATAAGAGAATTAATAAATAAAAAATTAATTAATAAAATTATTAATGCACAAAATTTCAATGGTGATACACCTGCACATATTGCAGTAAGAAAAAGTAATAGAAAAAATAATATTTTTTCTGCTATGGTTGAAATATTACAAGAATTAGGAGCTGATTTTACAATTTCAAATAATAATCATGAAGTTATTACTAAACTAGATGATGGAGATAATAATAATGAACAAATTAAACAAGATATTAGAAAGTGCTTATTTAATAATCAAAATAATGATACAGAATTATTAACAGTATCTATTGTTCCTGAAACTATAACTATTGATAAACCTAATTATTATAAACCTAATTATAAACCTGATTATAATAAACCTAATTATTATAAACCTGATAATAATAAAGCTGATAATAATAAAGCACTTTTTGAAATATTTACTAATTCTCCTATAAATAATAATAATAAAACAATGAATTATTCAACAACATCTCCTTTTAATTTAAACGGAGAACAAATATTTTATAATAATAATTTAAATGGTGGAAACCAATTATCTTCTAATATTAAAGATAATTTAAATGATGTAGATAAATTATCTACATCTCCTAATATTGAAAATAATTTATATGGCGGAGCTAAATATTCAGAATCTTCAGAATCTTCAGAATCTTCTAATTCTAATTCTATGATTTCCGGTAAAAGAAATATAAATAACCCATATATTAAAGGAGGATCCAAAAAAGCACAAAAAATACATAATGACATAATTGAACATATACAAAAATTAGGATATAATGAACAAGAAGCTAAAGATATTAAAAATGTTTTATATTATGAAGTAAAAGATAAATATCCTTCATTAACTAATACTGAAAAAGCTGAAAAAATGTTAGAATTAGTTGATAAAAAAGTAAAAAATATTAATATGAAAGATGTACATAAAATATTAGAAGAAAAAAGAGAAAATAGAAACAAAGATACTAAAGAAACTAAAAAACCCAAAGAAGCCAAAAAAACATCAAAAAAAACATCAAAAAGAGTAAATAAAAATAAATAAATATGAATTCTAGATATGTTTTTTCTTTTCTGTATTCAAAATTAAATTATTAATTTTGAATCTAAATATATTTTTAAAAATATTTTAATCTACTAATTCTTTTATTTTTTTTATCTCCCAAATAATTCCTGCATGATTGTTTCTTATCCATAATGATTGTAGTACTAATTCTATTGAACAATTATTTTTTAAATTTATATCATAAATTGAAATATATGATTTATCTTTATAACATTCTAGACCTTTTTTAGCAATACGTGTTTTTAACATATGATGCCAATTCTCACGTTTTTTTATACTAGTTTGCCAGATTATATTTTTATCTATATCTTCAACATAAGTTTTTAAATAATGATCTATTTTATATAGATCACCTAATAATTGAGAGTGGTTACTTTGAGACATTTTAATTTCTAAATTTACACTTTCATTTTCAATTCCAAAAGGTGCATTTATTATTGGTATCAATATTGTAAATAATTTATTATTTGTATCACATATACGATAAGTATTATTATTAACTTTTTTTATTTTTAATTCTAAAGACATTATAATATATTATAACATATTATCTAAATAGTTTTCTATTTCATCATATCCTTCGTATTTTTCTTTATCATTAATAAATAATGTAGGAAAGCCTGATAATTGTTTTCTATAATTATCAGGAAGTTTTTGTAATTCTTCAGATTCATAATCTAATAAATTAACATTTAATTTATTATCAATAGCTTTTAATTTAAAATCTAACCATTTAGGTTTTATCATATTTGAATATTGGCAATTATTTGAATAAATAAAAACATAATTAGATTTATTTTTATTATCATTAATTAATTTTAAAATTTCAGGTGCTCCAACAGCTACTTTTTCATCTGATACTCTTAAAGCTGTGGGAAATCCTTGTACATGTTTTTGTAGTTCTGGTGTTATATCGTTTGAATCTACTAATTCAATGTTTTTATTAGTTTTCATTATTTCTGATAATTTAGGTTTAAAATTTTGACAATGAGGACACCATTCAGCTAAAAATACAATAATTGTATTTGTATTATTGTTATTTTCATGTTTAACTTCTTGATTAACTTCTTGTTTAACTTCTTGTTTAACTTCTTGTTTAACTTCTTGTTTATCGTTGATTAATTTTAAAATTTCAGGTGCTCCGACAGCTACTTTTTCGTTGATTAATTTTAAAATTTCAGGTGCTCCGACAGCTACTTTTTCATCGGATACTCTTAAAGCTGTTGGGAATCCTTTTACATGTTTTTGAAATTCAGGTTTTATATCATTTGAATCTACTAATTCAATGTTTTTATTAGTTTTCATTATTTCTAATAATTGAGGTTTAAAGTTTTGACAATGACCACACCAATCTGCTAAAAATACCATGATCTTATTAGAAACTTCTTGTTTAACTTCTTCTTTATTATTTTCTTTTGTTTCTTTCATTAAATTTAAAATTTCAGGTCCACCGACTGCTCTTTTATTATCACTTTTTCTTATAGCAGTTGGGAAACCAGTAATATTTAAGTCTTTAGGCATATCTTTATCATAAATTATTTCAACATTAACTGTATTTTGTTGTTTTTTATAGTCTTCAATATATGGTATTAATCTTTGCGAATGACCACACCATTCAGCAATATAGAATTGTATAGTATCGTTACTTGCTGTAAAAGTTTCATACAAATTCCTTCCCATAAGAATATTATTAATAGTCCTTTTAATTTCATTTTCACCAATTGCATAAAATTTGTCAATAGTTTTTATATTTATTTCAGCAGTTGGGAATCCACTTATATCTTCTTTCTCTGTTTTAGTCATATCATCCCAAGTACGTATAACTACATTAATTTTTTGTATTTTTAATTGATTTATTACTTGTGGTAAGTAATCTATTAAAAATTTACAATGTTCGCACCATACAGCAGTATAAAATGTAATAGTACCTTGAGAATTAGGATCAAAATTTTCAATATTAGACATTGCTAATGTTTGTTTTACTATTTTTTTAATTTCTTCTTCACCTTCAGCTATTCTATTATCACTTACTCTAATTGCTGTAGGAAATCCTTTTATTAATTGTTTTTCTCTATTACACATATCTTCTGGTTTTTTAATTACTATATTTATATTTTTTTGTTTTTTACATTTGTTAATAAATGGTTTCATTTTTTTACAATTTGGACACCAGTCCGCAACATAAAATATTATAGTTTCTTGATTATCTTGTTTAAAATTCAGCCAATTTTTATATAAAAACATTATTATAACTATTATTAATACACTAAATAATAGTATTTTTATTAATTTATCATTGTTTAAACAATCTAAATCAAAACTAGTTGAATTTTCCATAATTATATATATATATATAATATATATAATATTTTTATAAAAAAATATATATTATATATTTTTATAATAAAATATATAATGGAAAAAATATTAAATCAAGTATTTGATAAATGTATTAATGAATTAAAAAAAGAAGATAATTTAACATATGTTGAAAAAGAAATATTTGTTCCTATTTTTAATAGATATAATTCTAAAATGCAAAAACTTTTTTTAAAAATTTATACAATGTATTCTGTTATTGTAATAATGTTAATAATAATTATTATTTTATTAATAATATTAATTACTAAAAGAATTAATTATTCGTAAAATAAAAAAATTATATATATAATATATATAGTAAATGTTTAATAAACTAATTAAATATATTATAACATTATTATTATCAATAATATTATTTTGTATAATACCCGATGAAATTAAACCTATTACAAATATTTATTTATTTATATTATTATTTTTATTAATTGTATATTTTATAAATAGTTGTGGTGTTTCAGAATATTTTAATGATAGTAATCTTAATTCCGTTCCTAATGCAAATGCAAATACTGATCCTAATGCTAACGCAAATGCTAATACTGATCCTAATGCTAACGCAAATGCTAATACTGATCCTAATGCAAACGCAAATGCTAATACTGATCCTAATGCTAACCCTGTTCCTAATACAAACACAAATACTAATACAAACACAAATGCTAATGTAAATACTGATCCTAATGCTAACCCTGTTCCTAATACAAACACAAATACTAATACAAACACAAATGCTAATGTAAATACTGATCCTAATGCAAACACAAATACTAATACAAACACAAATGCTAATGTAAATACTGATCCTAATGCAAACACAAATACTAATACGAATGCTAATAATTACGATATAAGTAATAATTATTTATATATTAAAAAACATTTTTTACCATTATTTGAAAAAATATTATTAATAATTTTATCATATGATAAATTACCAAATAATTTAGAAACTAAAACTAAAGCAATTATAAATCTTATTAACAATAATGAAAATAATAATATAATATTAAATAAAATAAAAGAAATAGATAATGATATTAATTCTGTATTAATTGATAAACAAATAATTACAGATAAAGTTGCTAAAACATATTTATTAATGGGTAAAGATATATTAAAAGTTATTATAAAAAATTATAAATTAATAATATTACAAGAACAAATAGATTTTAAATCAGATATAACTCAATTAAATAAAGATCTTGAACTAACAATGAAAACAAATTTAGAAAAAATATTAAAATTAAATATATCAATAGAAATTAATTCATTAGATGAATCAAATTTTAAAACATTTTTATTAGTTGAATTTAACCCTAGTATTGAGAATATTGTTGGACATGATTCATCTAATACACAAATATCTGAAATGTTAAAACAACTTGCTAATAAATTAGAAACAGGAAATAATGAATGTAATTGTGAAAAGAAAGTAAACGAAGCTGTCCAACGATATTTAAAAAATGGAAAATATATAGATGACAATGGTATAATAAAAAATATTATTAATTCAGATATGATTTATAATCAATTAGATACATCAATGTTACAATCATTAGGATCGCATGATAATAGTTTTAGTAATAAATGGGATAAAGGTTATACATATTTAAACACAACAAAATGGTCAGTACCAAAAGTTAGTATTCCTCAACCACCTAATATTAATAATATAGTTTCTTCTTTAACACCAGGATATCCAATTAATGTTTTAGAATTTGATAATAGTAGAAAAGTACTCGGACCAGATAGTATTAATTTACAATACATTAAAGATAAATTAAATTAATTATTTATTTATTACTTAAACTAATTTATATAAAAATAAATTAGTTTAAATTTAAAAAATTTAAATTTATATAAACTAATAATGATAGATATACAAGAACATTTAAGTAAAATTATTATAGCTTTACTTATAGTTATTATTATATATTTAGCTTATAAATATTATTTTTCTAAACAAAAAATATTTATATTAGAAAATAAAATTGCAGAATTAAATAAAATAAAATATTTAGAAAATACAATTGATACAAAAACAAAAACAAAAACAAAAACAAAAATAAATACAGATGTAAATCCATATACAATAATAAATAAAAATGTAAATACAAATCCAAATATATATACAACAATAAATCAAAATCCATATGAAAATGAAAATGAAAATGAATATGAAAATAATAATGAATTATGTTTTAATCAAGAAACATGTAATTTAAAACATATTAATTATCATAATCAATATAATAATATTAAAAAACAAGATAATAAAATAGATATAAATAATTGTTCTGATTCAGATAATGATAATGATAATAGTAATTATAAATTATTAAATAATAATACAATTGAAAATTACGGAATGTTACCAATTGATTTAAATTTATTATTACATACAGCTATTCAAACTAAAATTGATAATAATATTAATGATATTAAATCATCTGATTCTGATACTAATTCAGAAAAATCTATTATATCAATAGATAATTGTTCCGAAGAATCCAATAAATCCAATAAATCCAATAAATCTAATAAATCCAATAAATCTAATAAATCCAATAAATCTAATAAATCTAATAAATCTAATATAGATTTATCTGAACAAGAAAATTTATCAGAAGATATTTTAAAAAATAAAAATATTATAGATGTAAAAGAAATTGCAAAAAAATATAATATAAAATTATCTGATAAAGGAAAACCAAAAAATAAAGAAATATTAATTCAAGAAATATTATTAATTAATATAAATAAATAAAAAAAAATATATTAATTAATATTAAATATATAATGAATTCAAATAATATATTTGGAAAATGTTGCAAATGCCCTGCATTAATGAGTGATTCGAGATTATTTACTAATTGGGAAACATCAAAAACATATAATTATAAGTTAGGGTTAAAATTAAATGCTGAATCAAATACTGAATATAAAAATAAATTATTAACAAACCCTGATATTGAAATAAACGATAATAATAATATTAATAACGATAGTATTAAATGTTATAAAAATAAATTATTTAATGACGATAGTACATTATATCATAAACAATTTACAGATAATATTTTTAATGAAATGAGTAAAGAACTTATAGTAAGTCCTTTTATCTCTTTTGAATATGCTAATTATTAAATTAGTAATATAAATTAAAATATTTTAATTATATATTTTAATTTATTAATTTATAAATTTATTTATTTATTTGATCATTTAAGTCTTTAATTGCTTCTATTAAAAGTCCTACAATATTACCATAAGCAACAGTTTTAATACCATTTTCTTCTTTTACTGCTTCAGGAATTACTGCTTCTATTTCTTGCGCAATAACTCCAATGTGTTTTTGAGCATTTTCAGGATCTATTTCTACATCTTTAATCATATTATATGTAACACCTCTAAGAGAAATTACTTTTTCAAGTGCATTAGGAATAGTTTCTACATTAGTTTTGATTCTTGCATCAGAATATGAAAATAAGTTACCTTGGATAATCACATTACCTGAAGAATCAAATTCTTGTTTAACTATTCCATCACCATGTTTAAATTCTATATTACCCGACCCAGTTTTACAGTTAATGGTTGTTTTACCAGTGCTCGACTGAATTAAAGCACAGTCAGTACCATTATTATTACTTCTGTGACCAAAAGCACCATTGGTGCTATTATTGAACATAATAGCGTTGTTTGTTGCTATATTCCCGCTTACATCTAGTTCAAATTCTGGTGTACTATCATTGATACCTACTTTATTACTTGTCACATCTACAAATAATACATCAGTATCTATTGCTAAATTACCAGCTAATGTAAGAGTACCGGCTACAACAGTATTACCAGTAGATGCTGCAACCGTGAATTTATCGGTATTTACTGCTACGTTACCAGAGATATCAACAGTTCCAGCGATACCAGTATTACCAGTAGATGATGCAACAGTGAATTTATCACTATTTACTGCTACATTACCTGAAATATCAACAGTACCAGCAATATCAGTATTGCCTGTTGCAGCTTCAATCATAAATTTATCACTATTTACTGCTACATTACCTGAAATATCAATAGTTCCTGCTATATCTGTATTACCAGTAGCATAATCTACAATAAATTTATCAACATTTATTACTAAATTTTTACTTAAATCTAATTGCCCTGCTATTCCTGTATTACCTGTTGTAGCGTCTATATTAAATTTATTAGTATTTACTGCTACATTACCTGATATATCAACAGTACCGGCTATATCAGTATTACCTGTAGTAGCTTCAATTATAAATTTATCACTATTTACTGCAACATTACCCGATATATCAACAGTACCGGCTATATCAGTATTACCAGTAGCATAATCTACAATAAATTTATCAACATTTATTACTAAATTTTTACTTAAATCTAATTGACCGGCTATCCCTGTATTACCTGTAGATGATGCAACAGTGAATTTATCACTATTTACTGCTACATTACCTGAAATATCAACAGTACCAGCAATATCAGTATTACCTGTACTAGCTTCAATTATAAATTTATCACTATTTACTGCTACATTACCTGAAATATCAACAGTTCCGGCTATATCAGTATTACCAGTAGCATAATCTACAATAAATTTATCAACATTTATTACTAAATTTTTACTTAAATCTAATTGGCCTGCTATCCCTGTATTACCTGTTGTAGCATCTACTACGAATTTATCACTATTTACTGCAACATTACCTGATATATCAATAGTACCAGCAACATTAGTATTACCTGTATCAGCATATATTATAAATTTATCATCAGCAACATAAAAGTTACCATCTGTATAAAGTTCTCCAGCTATTTCTGTAGTACCTGTCGCGGCATCTATATTAAATGTAGAAGCTCCATTAGGACCTACAAATAAGCTATTTATAACTGTCAGAGTACCTTCAGTTTTAGTATCACCATTAGTAGCATCAACGGTAAATTTATCAGTTGCAACATTAAAGTTACTTGAAATATCAAGAGTACCTTGGGCAGATACATTACCAGAAGGATCTATAACAAATTTATCAGTTAAAATTCTAAAGTTTTGTGAAAGATCAAAATTACCAGCAACGCCAAAATCTCCGTTAATATTCATACTAGAGCAAGTTAAACTTCCAGAAATATCAGCATTACCACCTACATTTAAATTACCAGAAATATCAGTATTACCACTAATATCTACATTATTAATGAAATGCGAATTTCCAGATACATCTAATTGATAATCACCATCTGGTGCTCCACCTATTAATACATGCCCATCATCTTCAATTAAAAAACAAATATTATCACCATCTAAAATTTTTAAAATTTGTTCGGCACCTGTTTGTTTAATAATAGCTGCTGGACCAGTACCGTCGTTTGTAATATCTAATCTTTCGGTATTTTGAACATCAGTATTTACAATAGTAGTAGTACCATTGACAGTAATATTACCTTCAATACGTGCATTACCTTTAACATGTAATTTAAAATTACTATCTGTGGAGCTAGTACCGATACCAACGTTGTTATTTGTTGAATCTACAAAAAAAGTATCATTGTCAACAAGTAAATCACCTGTTAAAGTTCCTTTTACTCCTGTAAAATTTCCACTACTATCAATTACCATTCCATAATCACCAGTTTTATATCCGGATGTAGCTTCAATAAATCCAGTAACATCTAAAGCTTCTGAAGGAGCAGAGTTAGAGATACCTACTTTATTATCAGTTTTTTTAATAAAAACCGCGGAAGCATTGTTGCCGCTTTGTAAAATTACGTTATTATCGGATTTGATAATAGCGTCGTATATTGTTGCATGAGTACTTAGCGTTGCGCCAACTCTATCAACACCAAATTCAAAATAATTAGGAACTGGAGGCATTATATAATATAGTAAAATATAATATTTTTTTTAATAATTAATAAAAATTATATATTTTATTTTACTAATTTATATATATTATTTTATTAATTTATATATAAAAAATTTACTAATTTATATATGTTATTTTACTATATTATATATTTTATTTTTGCTTAAATGTATATTTTATTTTTTAAAAATAATATAATTTATATAACTTGTATTTACTGGTATATTATTTAAAATAAATTCAATATTGTTTTCTGTAATATTTTTTATTTGAACTATTATATTTTCTAGTACTGAAGAAAATATATTTGCTGTAACAATTATATTAATTGTATTATAAGGATTATTAACTATTATTAAATTTGAATCTATTAATATTGAATTACCTATTATTGGTAAATTATTATATTTATTTGCAGTAATATTACCACATATATCGATATTATTAGGCATTACATCATTTATTAATTTCCCACTTGTTATTTTAGATGCATCTAAATCAGGAATTAAAGATGTTGATAATATTCCTGTTGTAATTTTTGAAGCATTTAGATCTGGGATTCTATCAGATGATAAAAAACCAGTTGATATTTTAGTTGCATTTAATAAAGGTATATATGCACTTGATGTTATTCTGCCATTTTCATCTATTATTTTTGTATTATTTATATAATATCCATTTGTACAATTTATATTACCTGAAACATCTAAATTATAATATGGGTTTGATTTACCAATACCTATATTTAAATTAGTATAATAACTATTATTATTTACATACCATAGTAAAGGATTTTGTGTAGATATATCTAATAATGTACCATTTTGATAAATTTGACCAGTGAAATTTAAATTACCTGTAATAAAAAGATTATTATTTATATTTGTATTATTATTATTTACTACTAATAAATCATTTACATTTATATTTTTATTTATATTTAAATTACCACAAATATCAACATCTTTAAAATATTTTGTATGACCTGTTATTTTTGTATTACCTTTTAATATTGTATTTCCAAATATATTTAATTTGTTATTAGTGTTTGTAATCTTACCACTTATTTTTATATTTTTTACTTTTTGTAAGCCATTTAATCCACTAATACCAAAAAAATTACCTTTATATAAAAAATTATAATATTTGTTAATATATTCTACATTATTAATTTTTAATATAAAATTATTATTTTTTATTTGTATAATTATTTTTTGCCAATTTTGATTACGAGTATAATTTATAGTAGAAATAATATTTGCTTTCTCTAAAAATTGTATAGTATCACTATCATCTATTAATAAACAATAACCATTTATTTCTTGTGTGTACGCTAAATATGAATTTAAATATTGCTGCTCATTATAAAAATAAAACCAAATACCTCGTCCTGTTGATATAAAATCCACTTCAAATATAAATTCTTCTAAAATATTATTATCTATGTATTCATTTAAATTAAATTCTAATATACTTTGAATACTACCTATTACATTTTCAGTTAATTTTATTTCATTATTTATATTATCATATACAAAATCATTACCTATCAAATGAGTTTTATAAAAAAAATCTCCTATATTATTCATATCAATTAAAACACCATTATTAATAATATTTCCAGTTAATAATAAATCATTTGATAAATCTATTTTATTTAATACATTTAATTTATTATTATCAGATATTATTGGACCATCTAATTGAATATACCCACTGCATTTCATATTTCCATCTATTGTTGTTTTTTTTAAAAATGATTCTCCAAATACTTGTAATTTTTTTGTACAATTATCATATTCAACATAACATTTTATATTTTTTACTTTTTGTGTTAAAGTGTTTGACGTAGTCCAACCACCTAAAGAAATATATTTACCTGGTTTTTCTGTAATAACAAATGTTAATTTATCTACATTATTAATTTTTAATATTACTGTATTATTATTGATTATTATTTTACAATTATGATAATTATTATTTATTAAATTACTTATGGAAATTTGATTTATTATTAAATCATTTTTGTATAATTGTAATAAATTTTCTAAAACATTTAAATATATTGTATAACCATTTAAATTTGTATTATAATTCATATCATCAATTGATATTGTATCATGTGATATAGAATTAAATAAAGATATTGTAAAACCATTGCCATTATTTAATGTTTTTGATGAATTTATATATAAATCAAATGAAAACTCTATATATCGTATATCAATATTGGGTAAATAATAATTTAAATCAAATTCTATAACTGTTTTTACTAAAGAATTATTTTCATTTGTAAAAGTTATAATTGAAGATTCATATTTATAAACATTATAATCATTTGTAAATACTTTAAATTTTATACTCGGATCATATATATCGGTCATCATAAATAAATAACCATTAAATCCTATATTTTTATTTATCATTATATTATCAATACGCATATTACCACTAATATCAACATCATATATAGGATTTACTATTCCAAAACTAATCTGTTTTGTCAAAGAATTTATTATAAATATGTCATTTACATTTAATGATTTATCAATAATCATATTACCTATATTATGCATATTCTCGTTAATTGTTACTGATTTTTTTATTGTCATGTTACCACTAATGTCTACATTTTCACCTATATTTAAATTTTTATTTATAATAACTGATTCATAAAATTTTGAATTTTTTAAAATATCTAGAGTACCTGCAATATTTACATTACCTGATGTGTATTCTACGTTAAATTTATCTATATTTATATTAAACGATTTTGATAAATCAATCTGTTTATTTACATTAATGTTATTATTATTAATATATATATTATCATTAATGTTATTTATTAATAATTTATTATTCACAGTTAAAATATTATCAATATAAGTATCTCCATTTATAGAATTAACATAAAATTTATTTGTATTTATATTAAAGTTGTCAAGTAATGATAAACTCCCTTCTGATATAATATTACCACTTATATCTACTATAAATTTTGTATTATTTAAAATAATTTTTTTTGCTATTTTTAATTCCCCTACCATTTGTACATCTCCTGAATTTTGAACTGTAAAATTATTAGCAATATTAAAATTAGAATTAAAATTAACGTTCCCTGAAATACCAAAATTGCCGTTTATATTTAAATTCCCTCCTATATTTGTATTATTTGATACATTTAAATTTCCATCTACTGTAACTGTTTTATTAATATTATCAGCAATTAAAAAATTATTTACATTTAAATTTTCATATATTTGCACTGATCCACTTATTTGCGTATCTCCTGAATTATGATCAACTGAAAATTTATTATTTATATTAAAATCATTTAATAATTTTAACACACCTTCTATTGTTGTATTACCTGAAACAGATTCTACTATAAATTTTGTATTTTTTATTTTTAAATCTCCTTCCATTTCAACTGTACCATTTGTATAAACTATAAATTTTGATTGCCCTACATTTAATATTCCTATAATTGCAACATTTTTTGATAACGTCGTGTCATCATAAACTAATAACGTACCTTTAGATATTACATCCCCTGTATTTGCAATTACTTTAAACATGTTATTATTAATAGTAAAATTTTTTGATATATCAAGAGTACCTTTAAATGTCGCATTTGTACTTGCATCAAATATTATTATATCATTCACTTTATAACCTTGTAATACATTAATAAACCCGTTTACTTCTAATTTATCATTCGGTTCATTTACTCCTATACCTAAACACCCAGAACTTGTTAAAATAGACATTAAATTATTATTTGTTTTAAATTCTACTATAGGATATGTTCCAATCATATTAACTGTTAAAGCTGTTTCAGTATCATGATTTGTTACAATAATCGCATCCGTAACTTGATTACCTGTATCAACTGTATATGTAGTACCTTTAATAAAAAAGTCTCCTTCTATTTTCATATCTCCTAATAAATGTAATTTATATGCTGGTGTTGTGGTACCTATACCTACATTATTATTTATATCAACAAATAAACCCGGATTACTATTACCTTTATTTTTTATAATAACATTATTAGGACCTGAAATTTTTAAAAGATCATTCTCTACTGTTAATGTCCTGTCACTTATCTTTTCTATTATGATTGCAACTAATCTTGCTAAAAATTTTTTAGATATACCACCAAAAGTTTCATTTGTATTTTGAATATAATTATTGTTCATAATATTATAATTTTATAAATAAATTAAATTAAATTAAATTTATTTATTTTAATTTATTATTGATTTGTCTATATCATTTTCTATAACACCTACTTTTAATAATAAAGTATTTTGAAACTTTTTATAATACGGATGTCTTATATAACTACAAGAACAACTATAATCTCTTATTAATTCACCATTACCATTTACTTTACATATACATTTTTTATTATTTGATATATGAGTATCTGTAAACATTTTATAACTATATGTATTATAATCTTTTCCTTCATTATCTGTTATATTAATTGATAATGATTTTATATTACCTAATTGTGAAAATCTATATATTTTATTTACTCCTTGTGTATTTGTATAAAAAAAATCACCATTAACATAATCTGGATATAATATTGAAAATGCATTACTTATTTCTACATTAGTTGCCATATCGTTAACATCTTTAATCTCGTCTATATTTAATAGTATAAATTTTTCATCTTCTAAACTTAAATTTATTAATTCAAATTCATATAATACAAATGTACTTGTGTTAATATTATATTGTAATTCATACACTTTATCTATTAGTTCAGGTAATGGTTTTGTTATTCCATATTTTATGTATCTTGTATTATCAATAATATAATCCTCAATTATATTATATTTTACTGTATTAAAAGTTAAACTATCATTTTTTTTCCAATTAGTATTTATTAATACAGATATATCTGTTATATTATTTGTTATATCTTTTCGAATATATGAATATTTTCTAGGCAATATTGCAGATTCTAATTTTATATATTTGATGTTTTCAAATGTTTTATATATATATGCATCTTTTGTTTGTGCTATTGGATTAAAATATACTTTATATTTAAATGGATTCGGATATTTTTCAATATCTCTATCTATACTTTCTATCATAATAGCGTATTCTACTAATATATCAATAGTTGTTTTATCTGATATATTATTATAAATTAATTTAGGTTTATTAAATTCATTATTATTTAAATAAGGATAACTAATATTATTATTAAAATTATCAAAAGAAGTTGTTATATCTTTTTTATTATCACATGTTGATATAAAATTATTATCTATATTCAAATAATTTATATTATTATTATTATTTGAATTAAAAATAAGCGGAGATATACTATTATTTTGATTATTTTTTATCATTATATATATATATATATATAATATATATATTATGTCTAAAAATACGTTTAAACCATCTAATGAACATTTAAAATGCGCTCCAAGTAAAACAATAGATGCAAAAAATAATACTTGTTTTACTACCGACCAATTAATTAAAATGGTTGAAAGTTATAATAAACATATTAAAAATGAAGATAAAAAAATTATTATAAATAAACAACAATTTCTAACTGATTCAGAATTAAAAAAATATTTATTATCAGAACTAATTAAAAAATTACCTAAAACTTGTAAAAGTCAAGAATGTTTATTAAAAGAAGATTTTGTTGTTCATTTAAAAGATTTTGATCTATTATATAATACTCTTAGACCATTGGGTCCTATAAAAAAAACTAAATGGTTAAGTTCTTCTGATATAAATCAAATTATAGTTCAATATACTTTAAAATATCCAGAATTTAAATTTTTTGGCGCTTTACCAATTGATTTTGAAGAAATTGAATTACCTATTAATTATAAAACAAATGTATTTTATAATACATTGTGTAATATGTATAAAAACAATATATATAAAATCGGGTTTGTATTAAATTTAGATAAACATAATGAATCTGGTTCTCATTGGGTTGCTTTATATACTAATTTAAAAGATAAACAAATATATTTTTTTGATTCTTATGGTTATAAACCAAAAACAGAAATTATTAAATTAATGTCTATTATAGCATACTGGATTAATTCTAATAATTGTGATAGTAAAAAAGAATATGATTTACAAGACTATTCTTTATATTTTAAAAATGGTATATGTAATAATTATCCTAATATTGATATAAAATATAATAATATTAGACATCAATTTAAAAATTCAGAATGTGGTGTTTATTCTGTTAATTTTATAATAAGATTATTATTAGATCATACTTTTAATGAAATTATTAATGAAAAAACATCAGATGATGATATTAACAGTTGTAGAAAAATTTATTTTAGATTTGAATAATTTTAGATATTATTTAACATAACTTCAAATTCTTTATGTTTATCTTTAAGAATATTTATTTCATTTAATATATTTTTTTCTTTATTTAATAATTCATTATATAATTTATTATTAAATTTATTTTCTAATTCTTGTATTCTATTTATATGATTATCATTTGTTGTTTCTAATTCTTGTATTCTATTTATATAATTATTGTTTGTTGTTTTAAATTCTTCTATTTTATTTACATGATTATTGTTTGTTGTTTTAAATTCTTCTATTTTATTTACATGATTATTGTTTGTATTCTCTAATTCTTGTATTCTATTTATATGATTATCATTTGTTGTTTCTAATTCTTGTATTCTATTTATATGATTATCATTTGTTGTTTCTAATTCTTGTATTCTATTATTTAAAATATTTATATGATTACTAAATTCTTCTAATTTATTATTTAAAATATTATTACGATTACTAAATTCTTCTAATTTATTATTTAAAATATTATTACGATTACTAAATTCTTCTAATTTATTATTTAAAATATTATTACGATTACTAAATTCTTCTAATTTATTATTTAATGTATTTATATGATTATTGTATTCTTGTAATTTATTATTTTTTGTTATTTCTAATTCTTCTATTTTATTATTTAATGTATTTATATGATTATTATTTTCTTCATATTTTGTTGCAATTATTAATAAATCATTATTTTTTATAGTAATAGTATTTTCAAGTTCTTTAATTTTATTTATATATTCTTCTATATTTATATTTGTTGAATTATTTATTACTTGTTCTTTAATTTTATTTATTTCTGATTCAAAATAATTATGTTGTTGAACTAATAATTTTTGTATTTGTTCTTGTGTTATTTGTGATTGTTGTTGGACTGGTTGTTTCACTTGTTGCATTTGTGATTGTTGTTGGACTAGTTGATTCATTTGTTGTTGTTTCATTTGTTGTATTTGTGATTGTTGTTGGACTAGTTGATTCATTTGTTGTTGTTTCATTTGTTGTATTTGTGGCTGTTGATTATATGTTTGTTGTATTTGTGGTATTTGTTGCATTTGTGGTTGTACTTGTGACTGTTGATTATATGATGGTGTTTGTTGATTTTGTGGTTGATAATACATTTGTGTTTGTAATTGTTGTTGTGATTGTTCATTCATTATAGGAGATTTTATATTATTAATATTATTAATAGAATTATTTAATCTTTCTCTTTCTTTTTGTATTGATTGTAATTTTTGTTCTATTGGTATATCGTCTTCTTGAATATTATCTATATTTATTCCAGTATCAAATATATCTATATTATTTATATTATCATCATTATTAAATGCCATTGTATCAAAATTTTCATTTAAATCGTCATTATTATAATTAATATTATTTGTATTTCTATTATCATTTATATTATTGTTTGTATTATTGTTTGTATTATTGTTTGTATTATCTAAAGAAAAATCAGGCGTAGGAGGTCTATTATTAATATAATTTGGTATTTCTTTATTACGCATATTTTCTAATACTTTTAATCTATCATTATCATTAACATTATTCTTATTTCTTAAATCAAATTCTGGTCTATGAGACATAACAACATTGTTATTATTATTATTTCTTAAATCAAATTCTGGTCTATGAGATATATTGTTATTATTATTTCTTAAATCAAATTCTGGTCTATGAGATATATTGTTATTTTTATATTCGGATTTTTGAGATATTTTATTATTAATAACATAAGACATTTTATTAATAACTATATTGTTAAATTGATTCATAATTTGTTGTAAATTAGTTTTATTTATTCTATTCGTATCTACTTTTTCAAATGTGTTTTTCATAGTTTCGACTAAATTATCTGTTAAAAATGTTTTTTGATTATAATCTAAATTATTTAACTTATTTGTATTTATTATATTTTGATAAAGTTGTATAATATTATTTTTTGATAAAAAAATAGTCTTTAAATCATTCATTCTTATTATAATATTAATGTTTTTAAAACATATGATTAAACGTAAATATTATTTTATATTAAAATTTGTATTTATTCTCATCTTTTTTATAAAATATTAATATATATGGCTAATAATTATTTAAATAATTTTTTAAATAGAAAAAAATTTAATTTAGATTCTTTTTATAATAGTAGTTACAAACAAGATAGTTGTAAAAAAATATTAATACACCCCTATCTTAAAACATATATCAATCATATTGATATTAATATTGATTCTAATTATATAAATTATAATAATTTAGGAATTATAAATAAAATTAGTAATGATGATATAATATATAATATTATTGAAAATACAATTAATATT
>Ga0315906_10004341_pt1 | contig 18256 bp, 16 predicted proteins | sample LakEriMetagenome_4_FD_203526 | JGI IMG/M metagenome (GOLD analysis project Ga0315906, IMG submission 203526) | Freshwater fungal communities from buoy surface, Lake Erie, Ohio, United States - Buoy 2 MA122 | ecosystem: Environmental > Aquatic > Freshwater > Lake > Lake biofilm | place: USA... | reverse complement strand
TGATGTGTATGATCTTGCTTCTGTTACTAAAGTATTGGCAACCACATTAGCGTTGATGAAATTATATGAAGAAAAAAAGGTTGATTTGAATGAACATCTGGGAAAATATCTTCTGGAAGTCAAAGGCACAGTGCATGATTCATTGACGGTTCGTGATTTATTATTGCATCAATCCGGATTAGATTCCTGGATTCCTTTTTATAAGGAGATGATCGATACAGTTACAGGGAGTCCTTTCGCTAAAATGGCAAGTTGTTTTAAGACCGATGTTTTTTCTATCAGAGTTTCAAACCATTTATACATAAAACCATCTTACACGGATACAATAAACAAAAGAATCCTACAGTCGGGGTTAACTACAAAAGGAAAATATGTGTACAGTGATCTCGGGTTTATATATCTCGGCAGAGTGGTAGAAAAAATTACAGGGAAAAGTATTGATCAATACGTGCAAACGAATTTTTATGAGCCGATGTCTTTACATGCTTTTGGATATCTACCACAGGATCACGTTTCATTGAATCACATTGTGCCCACCGAAGTAGAAAAAAAGTTTCGCATGCAATTATTATGGGGCGATGTGCATGATCCTGCTGCGGCGATGATGGGGGGAGTGGCGGGACATGCCGGGTTGTTTGGTAATGCTTATGAGGTGGCGGTAATCATGCAAATGCTAATGAATGGCGGAACTATTGGAGAGCGGCGGTATTTGCAACCGGAGACAGTTGCGTTGTTTACAGAATATGGAAGTGATAATAGCAGACGAGGATTAGGTTTTGATAAGCCCCAGCGGGATAATGTAATGAGAGCGGAGCCTTACCCTTGTGCATCTATTTCAGGGGAGGCTTTTGGTCATACAGGCTTTACCGGCACTTGTGTATGGGCGGACCCTAAAAATAAAATAGTATTTGTGTTATTGAGTAATCGCGTGCATCATTCAGCAGAAAATACATTATTTGGAAAGTTGAATATCAGGGGGAAGGTGCATGAGGCGGTGTATCATACATGTAATAAATAGTAAAAACAAAATAGCCCATAACCAATTCAAATTAAATTAGTTACGGGCTTATTATTGCTGTAGGGGGAGGAGTCGAACCTCCACGGGGCAGTTAGCTGCAACACAAAGAATAGTGGTCAACCCTGGTCGGCCTTACCAAAAGTAACGTCGGCTCTATGTTGCGTTTATCCTGGATTCCCCACCCTCGAGACGAGAGGGCATGTCTGCCAAAAATTTCATCACCCCACAGTGTTAAAGAACAATTATGATGCAAATCTATACAAACAACCGTTTTGTTGCAAAAAAATTAATGATTTTTTTTAAAGTTTAGAAAAATTCTACTTATATTTAATTATTGATCGAATATTTCTAACCAAACACAGGCTTATGGGCGCAAAATTAAATCTCGATAAACTCGACTACCAAATCATCTCCGCCATGATGGAAGATGCTCAAATCTCCTACGCGGATCTGGGAAAAAAACTATTTGTTTCAGGGGGAACCATCCATGTTCGTATAAAGAAATTACAAGAATTGGGTATTGTAAAAGGCACTCGACTGCATGTCGACCTGGGCGCATTAGGGTATGATCTTACCGCATTTGTAGGCATTTATCTCGAAAAAAGTTCTTTATACGATGCCGTTGCTACCGAACTAAAAAAAATTCCGGAAATCGTTCGTTTGAATTATACCACCGGAAACTATAGCATGTTCATCGAAGTAGTATGTAAGGATATGAGTCAATTGCGTTTTGTTTTACATGATGCGCTGCAAAAGATACAGGGCATTGAAAGAACGGAAACGCTTATTTCTCTGGAAGAGAGCTTTAATAGAAATGTTATCGTAGCACCGGATAACGGAGAATAAATTTATGCATATAAAAAATTTATTGACTCTTATTTGTGTTGCGTGCTTATTTGCGTGTAAACAAGAAAAGAAATCTGTTTCATTATTTGATGACCGCGATCTTTATTGTTTAACGGTAAAGCAACTTAACAACGTGGTGCTGGAAAATAATTTTCCACCCATGATCGCTACGCGCAATTATGTATATGCCTGCATTGCCGGTTATGAATGCATGGCAGCGGGAGATAGTTCTTATCAAACACTGGCCGGACAAATCAAACATCTTCCTCCTGTTCCTAAGCCCCCGGCGAATACTTCTATTGATTATGCATTAGCTGCATTGCTTGCGTTTACTAAAGTGGGGAATTCTGTTACGTTTCCGGAAGGAAGTATGATGGAGTATTATAATGGAATGATCAAGCGTGCAGATTCAGTGGGTCTAAGTAAAGAAATTATTAAATCAACTATTGCTTTTTCAGATACCATCGCTGCTTCCATTATACAGTGGAGTAAAGGGGATACCTATGGTCGTACGCGCGGTGATATAAAATATGAATTTAAAAACGAAGAAGGCAGATGGGTGCCAACACCTCCAATGTATATGTCAGCCGTTGAACCCCACTGGAAAAAAATTCGTACGATGGTGCTCGACAGCGCCTCTCAGTTTGAAATACCTCGTCCGCCTTCGTATGATGTCAACAATAAAAGCAGTGTCTTTTATAAATCCCTCCTTGAAGTAAAAAATATCCGTGATACTCTTACTGCCGAGCAGAAAGCAATTGCTGATTTTTGGGATGACAATCCGTTTCGTATGAATGTAAGCGGACATGTGATGTATGCCACTAAAAAGTTTTCACCGCCCGGTCACTGGCTGAACATTGTTGGAATTGCCGCCAAAGAAGCGAAAGCAGATTTTAATAGTACCGTAGCCGCTTATGCACTTACCTCTATCGCATTTTTTGATGCTTTCATTCGTGCATGGGAAGAAAAATACAAAAGCAATTATGTAAGACCTGAAACTGTTATTACCAAATATCTCGATCCGTACTGGATGCCTTATATTCAAACGCCACCTTTTCCCTCTTATGTAAGCGGACATGCTACGAATTCAGCAGCAGCAGCAGAAGCCATGACGCATTGTTTTGGCGATGTACTATCTTTTATGGATACCTCACTAGTTGACTATGGTATTCCCGCCAGAAAAATTGAATCATTCCGGAAAGCAGCAGCTGAAGCAGCTATGTCAAGATTATATGGTGGCATTCATTACCGCTTTGATAACGAAGAAGGATTGGAGGTTGGGAAGAAGGTTGGACAATACGTGGTGGGGAGGTTGAAATTGAAGAAGTAAGAGAAGTTGTCCGTCTCACCAGAGGCGAGACTGTTGTCGCGTTGTCTATTTAATTTTTTCAGCTATGTAATTGTAGCAATGACAAAGAAATAGCGCAGCATTCAATGTGGCAAAAAAACAATAATAAATATCACATTAAAGTAACAATAAATAAAGAATTTGCAGTTCTTCCTCCCCCTGCGCCCTCCCGAAAGGATTCGGGACAAGCTCTCCCGAGGGGGATACACACTAAATCAGCTAGCATTCTAAGTAATTTTAAAAAATTAACCGGACAGTAGTGACTTAGACCTTTGAGTTTATCAATAGATGTTTCGCTTACGCTCAACATGACGGGTAGACCCGATCGCTCCGCGCGTTCTACCTTGCTCACTCACAAATTTTTAGAAATAAATTTATACAGCATCAATTTTCAACCAACTGAATTATTGTTTGTTACACTAATCAATAAGCACATAATTTTGTATTCTTTTTAAAGCATATTTCTGAAACCATCCATGCATATTTCTTCTTTATATGACAAAGCCCTGAATTTCGAATTCCTCTCGCAGGAAGAAGGAATATATTTATATCAACATGCCTCTTTAACTGAACTCATGTGGGTGGCAGATGAACTGAGGAAAATTCAGGTGCCGCACGGAAAAGTTACCTGGCAGATTGACCGGAATGTAAATACTACTAATGTATGCGTTGCGAATTGTAAGTTTTGCAACTTCTTTCGTATCCCCGGGCATGCTGAAGCTTATATCACAGAAATTGATACGTACAAAAAGAAAATAGAAGAAACGATTCGCTGGGGAGGAGATCAGTTGTTGTTACAGGGAGGCCATCATCCTGAACTCGGTCTTGATTTCTATACTACTTTATTTAAGCAGCTTAAACAATTATATCCTGATATAAAACTACATGCATTAGGTCCGCCTGAAGTAGCGCATATCACCAAACTTGAAAAATCCACTCATAAAGAAGTCTTGTCTTCATTGAAGGATGCAGGTATGGATTCATTACCCGGCGCAGGAGCTGAGATATTGGTTGATCGCGTAAGAAGACTCATCAGTAAGGGTAAGTGTGGGGCACAGGAGTGGTTGGATATCATGCATGAAGCCCACAAGCTGAATATTACAACATCTGCAACCATGATGTTTGGGCATGTTGAAACGATTGAAGAACGTTTTGAGCACCTGATTAAAATCAGAGGGGTGCAAAGTAAAAAACCGGAATCAGCCAATGGGTTTCTGGCCTTTATACCATGGACTTTTCAGGATGTTGATACACTGCTTACCAGAATTCGGGGTGTACATAATCTTACTACCGCCGACGAATATCTGCGTATGATTGCGATTAGTCGCATCATGTTACCTAATATAAAAAATATTCAGGCAAGCTGGCTTACAGTAGGTAAACAAACGGCTCAGTTGGCATTACACGGAGGCGCCAATGATTTTGGCAGTATTATGCTGGAAGAAAATGTAGTGAGCGCAGCCGGCGCACCGCATCGCTTTACGTACAAGAGTATTCAGGAGGCGATAACAGAAGCAGGCTTTGAACCACAGCTGCGCAATCAACAATATGAATGGAGAGCATTACCGCAGTCGATCGAAGAACAAGTGGTAGATTATTAAAGGAACACATTACATTTGACATAAATCTTCTTTATGTCGTTTCAAAAAACGTTTCGGAAGCTGTTCCAATATTTTTTACAGGGCATGCTGGCGCTGGCACCTGTTGCTATTACCTTTTATACTGCGTATTGGCTTGTAACAAGCATAGATGACCTTATTCCTATTCTTACTGTAAAGAATGAAGAAGGCAAAGTTATTGTGAGGAATTTCGGATTAGGCTTTTTGATGGTTGTTATTACTATTACAGCAATAGGATACCTGAGTAGTTTTTTGATTCAGACCAAATTGTTTAGTTTTTTCGACCGTATGCTGGAGCGTGCCCCCGGCATTAAATTTATTTATACAACAGTAAAAGATTTCTTTGAGGCCTTTGCGGGAGAAAAGAAAAAATTCAATAAGCCTGTGCTTGCCAATATTGATGACAACGACGTGTGGCGTGTGGGATTTTTAACGCAGGAAGACATGCACGATTTTGGTTTAGATGAGTATGTTGCAGTATATATCCCTATGAGTTATTCAATTGCAGGGAATGTATATTTAATTCCAGCTTCCAGAATAAAGCATATTGATGCACAGGTTACTCCGGGAGAAGCCATGAAGTTTGCGATCAGCGGAGGTGTTACTAAGGTTGAGGAGGCCTGATAATAATTTATGATGAGCGGGTATATTTAGGCATCTGTCTCAAAACAGGAAAGACTGAAAATCACAATACAATGAACCCTATTTATTTTGCCGCTGATACTTATTCTTATATCTTTCGTATAGCTGCGTGTGCTTGCTTTCCAGAGCAATATTTCTTCCAAGAATAAAGGCATGTGTGAGTTGATTGGTACGCATATCGAGAATATCCCCTTTTGCAATCAATAGATTGGCATCTTTCCCTGCTTCAATAGAACCTGTTGTTTTATCTATCCCTAAAATTTTTGCGGCATGCAAAGTAATTGCGCTTAGTGCCGTCTCTTTCCCTAATCCATATGCAGCGGCAGTGCCGGCATTGAAAGGAAGATTTCTTCCTCTGGTTTGTCCGTCTTCATCATTAATAGCCACCAATACGCCGGCTTTATGCAGGATTGCCGCATTTTTATATGGCTGATCCACATCTTCGTCTTCTGTATTGGGCAAACTATGTGATTGAGCCAGTACAACAGGTATGTTCCGCTTCGCTAAAATATCAGCTATACGCCAACTTTCACTTGCGCCCGTCAATACAATATCAAATCCAAACTCATCTGCAAATTCAAGTGCTACCAGCATTTCTTTTACCAACTCACAATGAATAAACAGTTTTTGTTTTTTTTCAAATAATCCTTTCGTCGCTTCGAGTTTCAAATTCTTTTCTTCTGTTGCAGGTTGTTGAAAATAGGCTTTTGCTTCTCTGAAAAATTGTTTCAGTGATTCTATTTTCAGCATATTCTGTTTTACAATTTCTGCAGGCGATTTACTGTCTGTGCCTGTAAAAATGGCATAAGGATTGGGCTTTACCACCAGCGCAGGCATGGATAAATGCATACCCACATCCTGTTTGTAAGAGGCATCTTCCCAGTTCCATGCATCAAGCTGCACTACAGAAGAAGAGCCGCTGATTAATCCGCCTTGCGGAACAATATTGGCGAGCAAGATGCCATTATACCGAAGCGTATTGATTACTTTGGAATCGGTATTATAGGCAACAATGGAACGGATAGACGAATTAATCGTACCGATTTCGGTGTGGTCAATGGTGGCACGAACTGCATTCACTTCAATTAAGCCAAGCTGACTATTGCATAATATCAATCCCGGATATACATGTTTGCCGCCGGCATCTATTATTATATCAGATGTTGAAAGTGTAGGAGCAGTCGTTCGCACACTTTCTATTTTATCATTTGTAATTTTAATATAGCCCTTGTCAATAACAGTGCCATTGCCCACATGTATAGTAGCATTAGTTATCCAAAAACTCCCTCTGTGTGCAATAGCGGGATAAACTGTTTCCTGAGCAATTATGTGTTGGCCAAAAAACAAAAACAATAGAATCAGTACACGCATAATAAAATTTTTAATAATCATTTTAGTTTTCTCCGTCTATTACAAACAATCCGTGTTTATGCTGATGGTCGCTGCAATGAAAAATTGTTTTTACACTTGGGGAAAATGGCGAAGTCTTTTTGCCCTCTTTTTTTTCTTCCATCATATTTTGGATAAGGGTTGCTTTTTCTTTCGCAATAACTTTTCGCTGTTCGGCATCTTTTTGTCTGTCGAAAAAGACAGCACCGTCAATGATATTCACCATACATTGAGCATAAATACTAAGCGGATGATCGTTCCACAAAACGAGATCCGCATCTTTCCCAATCCGGATACTTCCTACCCGATCATCGACGTGTAGCATCTTTGCTGGATTGAGTGTAACCATTTTAAATGCATCTTCCTCTGACATGCCACCGTATTTAACGGACTTTGCCGCTTCCTGATTTAATCTGCGTGCCATCTCTGCATCATCGGAATTGATGGCCACATTTAATCCCTGTTCGTGCATGATGGCGGCGTTGAAAGGAATAGCATCCACCACTTCCATTTTATAGTTCCACCAGTCGGAGAAGCTGGAAACGTTTGCGCCATGTGCTTTCATTTTATCAGCTACTTTGTATCCTTCAAGTATGTGGGTAAAGGTGTTGAGTACAAAACCATATTTTTCCGCAACGCGCATTATATCTGTGATCTCACTCTGTACATAACTATGGCAGGTAATGAATCTTTTTTTATCCATAATTTCTACCAGTGTTTCGAGTTCTAAATCTTTTCTTGGTACAACGGCATTTTTGTTTTTCAATTTTTCTTTTTCATATTTACTCCATTTGTTTTTGTAAGCAGTGGCTCTGTTGAAGGCATCATACAGTACCTGGCTCACGCCCATTCTTGTATCAGGGAAACGATTGTTTTGGTTGCTGGATGTTCTTTTTACATTTTCTCCTAGAGCAAACTTGATAAAGCCAGGCCATCCCTTGAATTTTATCTCTTCATCGTTATATCCCCACTTAAGTTTGATCAGTTGTGTTTGTCCGCCGATGGTATTGGCGGATCCATGCAGAATATGAGAGGTGGTTACCCCACCACTCAGTTGTCGGTAAATATTGATATCTTCCGGATCAAGATTATCTCCGATGCGCACTTCTGCCGTTACGCTTTGTCCGCCTTCATTAACAGAAGAGGTAGCAATATGTGAATGCTCATCTATTAATCCCGGTGTGAGATGCATGCCTTTTCCATTAATAATCGTTGCGCCGTTTGCTGTTATGTTTTTGCCAATGGCTGCAATTTTTCCGTTTTGTACCAGCACATCCGTTTCCCTGAGTATCCCTTCTTTTTCATTGGTCCATACTGTTGCGCTTTGAATCAGCATAGTTTGTGCGGTGGGTAACGTTTGCAAGCCGTATCCGCCCAAAGGAAAATGTATAGCAGGAATTTCAGGTGTGGCTTTTTTTGTTTTTGTGATGGTACTGTCTGTTGTTTTATCTGTCTGCTGTGCTTCGAAAATATAACGAATACCATTCGCGTCTTCACCTGTACCGGCCCATTGACGGTGCTGTGCAATGCCGCTCAGACGTAATTGTTCTTTTTCTTTTTTATCGGTGAGGATATTGAGTTGGATCTGCTTGCCATCATAGAAAAATTTGGAGGCCAGCGTATCTTTTCCTGAAAGCACTACAGATGTGTTGCCGTTTTTTATTTCAACCTGATACAATCGCTTTTCATTTTCTGCTTTTACACTCAGTTGATACCATCCATCTGCACGATTCCATTGCGATTCCTGTACGGCATATTTTTCTCCCTGAATCCAGTGTTGCAGAATGACTGTGTTATCTTTAAAAAGGCTGTCGTTAGTAATGATGAAACTGGCTATTTTTCCGGCTTCAAGGGTTCCGCATATATTGGATATGCCGCTGAGTTTTGCAGGCGTTTCAGTCAATGCCACCAGCGCTGCCGGTTCGCTAAGTCCAAATTGAATAGCTTTTCTGAGTGCGGGCCAGAAGTCTTTGGGATCTTTAAGGTCTGCTAGCGTAAGACAGAAAGGGATTTTGTTTTTTTCAAAGATGGCAGGCGCAAAAGGTGCGGTGTGCCAATGTCTTAAATCTTCCAACGCAATATATCTGGCATTGTTGGCATCTTCCACATCCATAGGTGCGGGGAAATTCAGGGGTAGAATAAAAGAAGCTTTGGTGGCCGACATTTCCTTGATGCGCTGATATTCATTGCCACCGGCTTTAATGATATATTGAATGCCGAATTCGTCGCCGATGCGATCAGCCCTTAATGCATTCCATTTATCATTGGCCTCAAAGATGTGCGGCAGGTTCATTTGCTCATTCCAGTGTTTTAAGGAGAGATTCACGCCCTCACTTTCGGTGTTTCCCTTATACCATAAGGCATCCAGATGGGTTTGACGAAGCAGGGCAATATTGCCCATCATAGAATTGGGATAGGCTTGAGATGAGGATCCCTTATTGAAGGAGAAATGAGCGGAGGCATTCTCTTTGATGATGACTTTATTTTCTTTTTGATTGGCAAACGTTACAACAGCACCTGCACCACGTGCAATGCCATCTTTATAGTGTGTAAGTCCGGCTCCGAAACCAATATCTCTCCATGTGCTGGCGACCTCATCATTTACGCTAAAAATGGCCGCCGCATTTGTTTCAGAACGGATGGCCTGGTTCCAGCCATAAGCGCCTTTGGTATTGGAGTTGAGCTGAACCGGCGCATTGAAATTAAATCGTACAGCAGGTTTTTGTACTGCCGGCATTCCATAATCTGTGTACAGGTCGATAAATGAAGGGTAAATGAATTTCCCTTTGCAATCTACTTCTACGGCATCAGGGGGCACTTGTAAATTGTTGCCCACTTTTATAATCCACCCGTTTTCAACAATTAACGTTGCATCGCTCATCACAGATCTTGCATGCTGGATGATTGTAGCATGTGTGAATGCCAGTTTACCATTCCGTTTATCAGCCACATCGTTTACGGGAAAGGTATTTTGACCAAAAATAATGGTTGAAAAAACCAGCAGCGGGAGCGTGAGTAAAATTCTCATAACTATTATATAATCAAATAAATACTTAAGATATGACACCCTGGCTAATAAACAAGCAATTAAAAGATCTGCGGAAAATATAAAAAAATCTTCACGAGAATGGCCAAAGATGGTGGCTTTTATGTCACCCACCCTTATCTTTGCGCCAAATTTGAGGAAAAGCATGGCGTTTAGAAGCATAAAATCCTTATTGGCATTGGTTTTCAGTGGATTTTTTCTGCTGTCTGCCTTATCTGTACAGGCAAGCGGAAGTCCTGCTCCGGGGCAAAAACTCAATCCGGCAGATGTAATCATTGAGCATATTTCTGACGGGCATGAATTCCATTTTTTCACTTTAGGTGAATTTCATGCAACGATTCCTTTACCTGTTATTCTTTATTCTCCGCAGCGTGGGTGGGATTTTTTTATGTCTTCCAAGTTTCATCACGGACGTGATGCTTACAACGATTACAGGCTGGAACATGGTAAAATCCATGCGGTAAAAGAAGATGACGTTACTGCCGACACCGCTATTACGGTGTATGATTTTTCTATCACGCGTAATGTGGTTCAATTATTTATTTCGATAATACTTTTGGTATGGATTATGACCGGCATGGCTGCAAAGTATCGCAGGGGTGAAGGAACGAAGCAAGCGCCTAAGGGATTACAAAATGCGATTGAGCCGGTTATTACTTTTGTGCGGGATGAAGTGGCCAAGCCAAATCTTGGTAAAAAACATCAGAAATATCTTCCATATTTACTGACGGTGTTTTTCTTTATTTTAATTAATAACTTATTTGGGTTGATGCCCGGTTCGGCAAATGTTACCGGTAATATTGCTTTTACAGCTATGTTGGGTATTATTTCATTCTTTGTGATTTTATTCAGCACAAACCGACATTTCTGGAAACATATTTTCTGGCCTCCGGTGCCACATGCGGTGAAGCCAATTCTGGTACCTGTAGAGTTGTTGGGTGTTTTTACAAAGCCTTTTGCATTGATTATTCGTTTGTTTGCGAATATGACTGCGGGGCACGTAATCATGTTGAGTTTTATCTGTTTGATTTTCATTTTTGGTGAAATGAGCAAGGCACTGGGTTATGGAGCATCTCCATTATTCATTGTTTTGGTTGTTTTCATTTATATGATAGAGATATTGGTGGCTTTTATTCAGGCGTTCATCTTCACAAATCTTACCGCTGTATTCATCGGTCAGGCATTTGAGGAAACGCATCATGAAGAAGCGGCGCACCATTAATTTTTTTTATTGTTCATTTTTAAAAATCAAGTATCATGAGTCTATTGACGATTTTACTGGATGCAAGCCTTTCTCACTTAGGCGGTGCTATTGGTGCCGGCTTAGCTGCTATCGGTGCCGGTATCGGTATCGGTCAGATTGGTAAAGGTGCTGTTGATGCAATCGCGCGTCAGCCCGAAGCTTCCAACGACATTCGTGCAAACATGATCCTGACTGCGGCTTTCGTTGAGGGTGTTGCCCTTCTCGCTGCGGTAGCAGGTCTGCTGGCTGTATTCAAATAAGCCCACGAAACACATTACTGCATCTGATGCACAGGGCGGAGGATGCAGTAATCTTTAAACGAAAAATTGTATTTGCATCATCTGATGCATACATGAGATAATAAATAAATAGATAGATATGGAATTATTGTTGCCCAAATTAGGTTTATTCTTCTGGAACCTGGTAGCTTTCTTGGTGGTGTTATTCATTCTAAAAAAGTTTGCCTGGAAACAAATATTACAATCTTTAAGTGAAAGAGAAACCGGAATTGCGGAAGCGCTTGAATCTGCTGATCGTGTTAAAAAAGAAATGGCGCAGTTAAAAAATGAAAACGAGGTGTTGATGGCCAAAGCAGTTGAAGAACGTACGCTGATGCTGAAAGAAGCAAGGGAGATAAAAGATAAAATCGTGAATGAAGCGAAAGATCAGGCAAAATCAGAAGCTAATAAAATAATGTTAGAGGCTCAGGCTTCTATCAATCAGCAAAAAATGGCTGCCATTACTGAGGTTAAAAATCAGGTAGGCAATCTGGTTTTGGAAGTAAGTGAAAAGGTGTTGCGCCGTGAACTTGCGTCCAAACAAGACCAGGAAACTTATATTCGTCAATTGGCCAGTGACATCAAATTGAACTAATCATGCCCCAACCACGTTTAGCCGGTCGTTATGCAAAGTCGCTGATTGATCTTTCCAAAGAGCAAAATCAGCTGGACTTGATACATGCTGATATGGTACGCCTGCAAATGCTTTGTAAGGAAAGCAAACCGCTGTTGAATTTATTGCGCAGCCCGGTTATTAAGGCAGACAAAAAACTGACTATACTTGAGCAGGCCATCTTCGCGGGATTTAATCAATTAACAGCCGCTTTTATGCGACTTTTGGTGCAAAAGGGGAGAGAATCTGTATTGCCGGAAATTGCGGTAGCATTTATTGAGCAGTATAATCAAATTAACGACATTCATCATGTGAAGCTTACAACGGCGACGCCGGTTAGCGACGAAATAAAATCGTTGTTTGCCCAAAAGGTAAAAGAGGCAATTTCGGTTAAAAAGGTGGAGCTCGAGGCCCAGGTGAATGAATCATTGATTGGTGGATTTCAATTGGAATTTGACGGCAACCTGGTAGATGCCAGCATTGCCCGCGATTTGCGGGATATTCGCAAACATTTTGAGCAAAATATTTATGTATCAGATATCCGGTAAGTTTTATCAATCGCTTTCCTTTGCTACCGGATGCAGGGAAAACAAAAAAATGAATTATGGCAGTAGACATTAAACCAGATGAAATTTCAGCAATTCTTCGCCAGCAGTTGAGCAACTTCAACGTTGGTGCTGACATGGAAGAAGTAGGAACCGTATTGCAAGTTGGGGATGGTATTGCACGCATATACGGACTGAACAATGTTCGCTATGGTGAACTGGTTGAATTTGAAAATGGCGTACAGGCGGTTGCCCTTAACCTTGAAGAAGATAATGTGGGTGTGGTATTGATGGCGGAAGGGAAAGGTGTTAAAGAAGGCTCCAGGGTTAGTCGTACAGGAAAAATTGCTTCTATCCGTGTAGGAGAAGGGATGGTAGGACGCGTAATTGATGTTTTAGGTCAACCTATTGATGGTAAAGGGCCTCTAACCGGTGAGTTATATGAAATGCCATTGGAGCGTAAAGCGCCCGGGGTTATTTATCGTGAGCCGGTAAAAGAGCCTTTGCAAACCGGGATCAAAGCTATTGATGCAATGATTCCAATTGGTCGTGGACAACGTGAGTTGATTATTGGTGATCGTCAGACAGGTAAAACGGCAATTGCAATTGATACTATCATCAATCAAAAAGAATTTTACGAAGCTGGAAAGCCGGTATATTGTATTTATGTGGCGGTTGGACAAAAAGCATCTACGATTGCAGGTGTGATGAAAACACTGGAAGATAATGGAGCGATGAAGTACACTGCTATTGTGGCGGCTTCTGCCAGTGATCCTGCCCCACTTCAGTTTTTTGCACCTTATGCAGGGGCAGCTATTGGTGAGTTTTTCCGTGATACAGGAAGACCTGCATTGATTATTTATGATGATCTTTCAAAGCAAGCGGTAGCATATCGTGAGGTGTCTTTACTGTTACGTCGTCCGCCGGGTCGTGAGGCTTATCCGGGTGATGTATTCTATTTGCACAGTCGTTTGTTAGAGCGCGCAGCAAAAGTAATTGGAGATGATAATGTTGCTAAAAACATGAATGATGTTCCGGACAGCATTAAGCATCTTGTAAAAGGAGGAGGGTCTTTAACTGCATTGCCGATTATTGAAACACAGGCAGGAGACGTTTCTGCTTATATTCCCACGAATGTGATTTCAATTACTGACGGACAGATATTCCTGGAAGGTAACTTGTTTAACGCAGGTATTCGTCCTGCAATCAATGTAGGTATTTCGGTAAGTCGTGTAGGAGGTAATGCGCAGATTAAGTCTATGAAAAAGGTGGCAGGTACGCTTAAGCTTGACCAGGCTTTGTATCGTGAGCTGGAAGCATTCTCTAAGTTTGGCGGAGATATGGATGCGGCAACCAAAGCGATTATTGATAAGGGAGGTCGTAACGTAGAAATCTTAAAGCAGCCTCAGTATAGTCCATATTCAGTAGAGAAACAAGTTGCCATCATTTATCTGGGCACCAATGGTTTATTGAATAGTGTGCCTGTGCGTAGGGTGAAAGAATTTGAAGAACAGTTCTTACATGAGATGGAAGCCAAGTTGCCTAATGTGTTAGCGGAATTCAAGAAAGGCGGATTACCTGAAGAGGGCTTGAAGCAAATGACGGATTTAGCAAAGAGCATTATTTCTCAATACACAGCATAATTAATCAATGTATATTTATCAAAAGAGCCGCTAAAGCGGCTCTTTTTTTATTGGACAACCTGACAATCATGACAAGGTCCGCCCGGCAGTTTAGGGAGTAACGGGCGGGCGGACAACTATTTTATTTTCTTTACCATCTTATAATGAGGAATGGTGACTTCATAAAACAGATCGCCCTCTGTTTCGTAACCATGCTTCTCATAAAAACCTGTTGCGGCATCCCGCGCATGCATATGCATGTAGCTAAATCCTCTGTCGCGGGCTATATTTTCAGCAAACCGAAGCAGCGTACCGCCTATGCCTTTGCCTTGCACATTATTTTGAACGGCCATTTGCCGAAGTTTGATTGTGGATTTATCGGAAGGGGAAAGCACGCAACAGGCCAGTAGTATATCTTCCTCAAAAGCCCCTAAAAGAATATCATTTTTCTCGCTGTTGAGTTCATCAAGTGTAAAAGAAAGCCCCAGTGGTTTTCTAAGTACATCCAGCCTAAGCTGAATCATCAGCTCGTATTCCTGGCTGTCGTATTCAATTTCTTTGAGTGCCATAAGCAGTATCTTAAACTATACAATATACAAATTTTGAGTAGCAATACCATCAAATATGTTCAAAGCCACAGATGATTTTAGGCATTATCTGTCATTTTAAAAGACCCTATATTTTTTAAATCGTATAAAATCAATATTTTATCAAAAAAACCGCAGATTTGTTGACCTAATTAAAGAGATTTTTAAACATCGGTTTTTTAATTGTTGAAAACAACTATTTTTGCAGCCTGAAACTAAAAATTCAAAAAATGTCAGACATTGCAGTAAGAGTAAAAAAAATCATCGTTGACAAATTAGGTGTAGAAGAATCAGAAGTAAATCCTGAAGCATCTTTTACTAACGACTTAGGAGCCGATTCATTGGATACGGTTGAATTAATCATGGAGTTTGAAAAAGAATTCAACATTTCTATTCCAGATGAACAAGCTGAAACCATTACAACTGTCGGTCAGGCAGTAACTTATCTTGAAGAGCACGCAAAATAATTTATTCGTTATTTCTCGTAATTATTTTAGTACTGTATGCAGTTAAAACGAGTTGTCGTTACAGGAATTGGCGCTATCACACCGTTGGGTAAAACACTCAATGAATATTGGGATGGTTTATTGCATGGGGTGTCCGGCGCCGATTTTATTCAGCAGTTTGACTGCTCGAAGTTTAAAACTCGTTTTGCCTGTGAGGTCAAAGATTTTGACCCTACAGCATATTTAGACAAGAAAGAAGCCCGTAAAATAGACCGCTTTACCCAATTTGCTGTAATTGCCAGCGACCAAGCGGTAAAAGATGCGAACATCTCTAAGGAAAGCGTTAATCCCGACCGTGTTGGTGTAATTTTTGCCAGTGGTATTGGTGGATTGATTACTTTTCAGGAAGAGGTTTCTGCATTCGCTCTGGGCGATGGAACACCCAGGTTCAATCCCTTCTTTATTCCTAAAATGATACTGGATATTGCTGCCGGTCATATATCAATGCGTCATGGGTTTAGAGGGCCTAATTATGCAGTAGTTTCTGCTTGTGCTTCATCCACTAATGCTATCATCGATGCTTTTGATGTCATTCGCTTAGGCAAGGCAGATATTATTTTAACAGGAGGTAGCGAAGCTGTAATCAGCGCAGCGGGCGTGGGTGGATTTAACGCCATGAAAGCATTGAGCGAAAGAAATGATGATCCTAAAACAGCAAGCCGTCCTTTTGACAATGATCGCGATGGTTTTGTAATGGGAGAAGGTTCGGGCGTGCTTATTTTAGAAGAGTTGGAGCATGCATTACAGCGTGGCGCTACGATTTACTGCGAAATAGCAGGTGGCGGCGCAACAGCAGATGCACATCATATTACAGCGCCTCATCCCGAAGGATTGGGGGCAAATAATGTAATGAAAGCGGCACTCAAGGATGCAGGTTTAGTGCCTTCAGATATTGACTATATCAATGTACATGGCACATCAACCCCTTTGGGTGATATTGCAGAAACAAAAGCCATTCTCAATGTTTTTGGAGCACATGCATATAATTTAAATATCAGCTCAACCAAATCGATGACAGGACATTGTTTGGGTGCGGCAGGAGCTTTGGAAGCAATTGCCTGTGTAATGAGTGTGAAAAACGATATTGTTCCCCCCACAATCAACCATTTTACGGATGATCCGAATTTAGATAATAATCTAAACTTCACCTTCGGCAATCCACAAAAAAGAATCGTACGTGCAGCATTAAGTAATACATTCGGTTTTGGCGGACATAATGCTTCTGTGATTGTGAAAAAATACAATGGATAATTTTCATTTGCCGTTTTCAAAACAGCGTATTCTCCTATCTTTTATTTAGATTTGAATAGTAATTATTATTTGCTGACTGCTTTCTGCTTATAACCTGCGCATGCGGAAATGGTTTTTAAACATATTCACCAGATCAACTTTTGAGCGGCAACTTCGTAATGTGCTCGGCTATCGTCCGGGTAATATATCGTTATATAAAACAGCATTAAGTCATCGCTCCGTAAAAGAAGGGAGTGATCAAAATAATGAACGGCTGGAGTTTTTAGGAGATGCAGTCTTGAGTGCGGCAGTTGCCGATTATCTCTTCATGAAATATCCATACAAGGGAGAAGGCTTTCTTACGGAGATGCGCAGTAAGATGGTGAATCGCGCTACACTGAATGATATTGCCTTAAAGATGGGGCTTAAGAAAATTACTTTTTACAATAAGGGAGATAATGGGTTGAAGATCTCTCAGATATTTGGCAACACGCTGGAGGCATTACTGGGTGCCATATATCTTGATCTGGGGTATGAAAAAACAAAAAAATGGGTAATCCGCAATATTATTCTTCCGCATCTTTTTATGGATGACCTTGAAGTACTAGAGATCAATCAAAAGAATAAGTTATATGGTTGGGTCAACAAGAATGGCAAGACATTGACTTTTGAAACACTGAACGAGCGCATTGAAAACGGCAGAAGGCTATTTACTGTAGGAGTGGTGATTGATGGTGAGATGATTGCAGAGGGAAAAGCATACAATAAAAAAGATGCGGGCCAAATGGCAGCGCAAATCGCCGTTGAGAAATTGGGCCTTTGAAAATATTGAATAACAACGGGTTACATTTTTTTATATAGTATCATCATCAATCTCAAAAATTACTATATATTGCGTGCAAATTTTATAACTAAAACCAAATCTACCATGAGCATCAAAAAATTATTAATCGGTCTCTTTGTGTTTATCAGTGTAACACAAATCTCTTGTAAAAAAGATTCTGATTCCGGATCCAATTCTTCTTTAATTGTGGGAAAATGGAATTCAGAGAGTATTAGAATTAAAACTACTGCTCCTTCAGGTTCCGGGGAACAATCTTCTGATGAAACTGATACTTGGACCGGTGAGACTTATGAATTCAGATCAAATGGAACAACTCAGTCTTGTACAATAGGAGGAAACTGTTTTGAAGGTGGCTACTATAAGGTGTCTGGAAGTACGTTGACATTCTCTGAAAATTCTGATTTCTCAAATCCTTCTACTAGTACAATTCAAACTTTAACGAAAAACAAGTTGGTTATATATCTTAAGGATTCAGAAACTATTAATGGATATAATATAGTATACGAATATTGGGCCACGTACAACAGATAGAACCAGGAGTATTATAATATTAGTCTAATTTCTTTTGACAAACAAAACCCCGACATTCGTCGGGGTTTTTATTTGGCTTCTTAATGTTTTACTTTCTTACGTTTTCGTTGGGTAAGGAAGCCATAGTTTTCATAAGGATGGATTTAAAACGGGCTCAGTTTTTAATTAGGGTATTGGATTTCGTTACCTGTTTCAGTAACATGATGTAAAAGTATAGTGGCTTTTCTACGCTTGCAAACATTTTCAACTCCTTTCTGCATAAATAAGGGTTTACGATAATAGTGCATTGGCATAAATGCCGATTTATACAAGCATTTGCCTAGTAAATTATCATACAAGTGTCGTGTAA
>Ga0315906_10004336_pt1 | contig 18269 bp, 13 predicted proteins | sample LakEriMetagenome_4_FD_203526 | JGI IMG/M metagenome (GOLD analysis project Ga0315906, IMG submission 203526) | Freshwater fungal communities from buoy surface, Lake Erie, Ohio, United States - Buoy 2 MA122 | ecosystem: Environmental > Aquatic > Freshwater > Lake > Lake biofilm | place: USA... | reverse complement strand
CGGCAGAGGTTGTGTCAGCCCTCCGGGCTTGAATGCCAATCTGTGTGGATCGATCTGTGTGTATTGCATGAGTAGCCATGTGTGGCCATTACAGCCAAGCAGCCTTACGCGCGGTCGGCCCCCTCAACCCCCCCGCCCCTTACTCCCCCGGCCAAAGCCCCGGTGGAGAAGGGGAGCCAAGCGGTTGGAGGGAGCGGACGTGAGGACCGGTGGTTATGGCCCCCTCAGCCCCCCCGCCCCTTACTCCCCCGGCCAAAGCCCCGGTGGAGCAAGGGGAGCCAAGCGGTTGGATGGAGCGGACGCCCGGACCGGTGGTTATCACCACCGGCAGAGGTTGTGTCAGCCCTCCGGGCTTGATGAATGCCTATCTGTGAGGATCGATCGTCGTTGGCTGCGGGTTAAACGATGGTTCGTGCTTTGCATCCGGTTGTGAACAGAGTGTGGTTAGGCCAGAAGGATTTTGCGCGTGTTTGTTGTGTTGGCATGTTTGCGGGCTTTGATGCGCAGGTAGGGGCGGATGTATTGGCTGCGATGGCCCATGGTTCCTGGTGGTGCGTCGAGTTTGGCGTGGTCGGGTTCTGAGACGGCTTCGATGTTCATGCCTGCGCGGCAGATGCCACCTAGGATGGCGTCTAGAGAGTGGGCGAATTCGGTGGTTTCGGGTTCGCGAAGCAAGCTGGATTGGCCTATCGCAAGGGATCTTGCGGGATGGCCGACAGGGGTTTCGACGATGTACTTTCCGTGGACGAGTTCCAAGGAAGCTTGTAGGTTCATCGGCTGTTTGTGTTGGGAGACATACAGTCCACCTGGGCGTAGGACCCGGGCCACTTCGGCGAGTACTGGTTCGAGGTTGGGGACATAGCAAGTGCTCACTGGGTGAGCGACTAGGTCGAATTCTTCGTTTGCAAACATGGACAAGTTGGCCATGTCTCCTTGGACGATTGGGTAGTTGAGTCCCAGGTGTCCGGAGACTTGGCGATCGAGTTCGAGCATGGCAGGACTGATGTCCAGGACGGTGACTTGAGCCCCTGCGGCGCGGTACAAGGGACCTTGTCGTCCTCCGCCTGCGGCTAGGCACAGCACATTCCAGCCGCGGATGTTGCCGCCTAGCCAACCTTTGGCGTCGAGGGTGGCGAGAGGGTTGGCAAGTTCCTCGGAGCTGACGGGTTGGGTCAGGAAGTGTTTCGAATGGACCATCCGATCGTAGGCTTGTCGGTTTCGGTTTTCGATAGCGCCGCGTTCGTGTGGGTTGATTCCTAGGGAGAGGTGGTTGGGGTCAGTCATGACGCAGGCAGTGGATTCGAGGTCTATTTGGGCCGACGGGGAATCGTTCTCGCGGTGGGTTTGGAACGAGATTGTATGGGCTTGTGGGTATCCTGGGAGTGGCGGCCGTTGGTTTTGGGGTCGAGTCAAGTTGTTCCAGCGGGAACCCAACAGCGTAAATCTAACTGGGGATTGGTCCCTGTTGATTCTTGCTTTTTTATGGATTTAGGTGAAAATCTTAGAGTGTCGACCTTGTCGAGCCGATCCGCAACTTAACGATGCGTGTTCGGTCCTACCCCTTTGCCAGGCCCCCTTCCCTACCCCATGGCTTGGCGTCTTTCTACTTGCAAAAAACGATGAGCCTTATGGACTTCCATTGCATTCGATCCTGGACTCTGAAGGTCTTTTTTCTTTTTGGTGTAGTGCAGATCGTCTTGGGTTCGCCTTCGGCGCTCCATGCGCGGAGCGGGATGGTTCAGTACAACCGGGACATTCGACCGATACTCAACGACCATTGTTTCGCTTGCCATGGTCCGGACGAGAACAAGCGGGCAGCGGAGCTAAGGCTCGACATTCGCGAGGCTGCGTTGGGTAAGCAAGCGATTGTGCCGGGCAAGCCTGAGCAGAGTGTGATACTTCAGCGGATATTGAGCACGGATGAAAACGAGGTGATGCCTCCTCCGGCGTCGCACAAGTCGCTTACCGAGAGTCAAAAGGAGATGATTCGGGCTTGGATTGCCGAGGGTGCTGAGTACCAGGGGCACTGGGCGTATGTCGCGCCTGTTAAGCCGGAGTTGCCCCAGGTGCGCAATCCGGGTTGGGTGCGCAATCCCATCGATCGATTTGTGTTATCGGAGCTTGAGCGACGAGGCATTGAGCCTTCTCCCGAGGCGGATTTGCGGACCCTGGTTCGTCGAGTGTCCTTGGACTTGACCGGATTGCCACCGAGTCCTCAGGAGGTCGATCGAGTGTTGGCTGACCCGTCTGCGGATCGTTATGAGAATTATGTCGATGAGCTACTAGGTCGCCAGGAATGGGGCGAGCATCGCGGACGGTATTGGTTGGACTATGCGCGTTATGCCGACACGCATGGGATACACTTCGACAATTATCGCGAGATGTGGTCGTACCGGCAGTGGGTGATTCAAGCATTCAATCGGAACTTACCGTTCGATCAATTCACTCTTGAGCAGCTTGCGGGGGATTTGATTCCTGAGGCGAGTTTAGACCAGAGGATCGCCAGTGGTTTTAATCGGTGCAACATCACGACCAATGAGGGCGGAGCGATTTCAGAGGAGTATCAGGTACTCTACACGCGCGATCGGGTTGAGACGACGAGTTTGGTGTGGTTGGCATTAACGATGGGATGTGCGGTGTGTCACGATCACAAGTTCGATCCGATTCGCCAAAGGGATTTCTATCAGATGGCTGCGTTCTTCAACAACACGACGCAGAACGCGATGGATGGGAACATCAAAGACACGCCGCCGATCGTTCCGGTGCCGATGGAAGAGGACCGCGAGCGATTCCAAGCGATCGATGGGCTGATCGCGCAGGCCAAGCAGGCCGTCGAGAGCCGCAGGGTTGAATCCCGGGGAGCGTTTGATGCGTTTTTGAGCAACGCGTCGGATCGCGACGCACTTGTTCAGTTAGCATTGCCCGCGCAGGAGTCGCTCGCTATTCACTTGCCTTTGATGGGATCGGATTCGAAGGCGCTTGAGTGGACCCTGGCGGGTCAAAAGCAGGTCTTGGATTTAGGTGGCGAGTCCGTATTGTCACCGGGGCATTTGAGCCCTTTGGCATGGCAGGTCAAGAGTGGTCTTTATCCGACGTTTGAGGCAGGCGACATCGAGCGTGATGAGGCCTTCACGATATCGATGTGGGTCAAGCTTGGAGCTGACAATCAGGGTGGATCGTTGTTGGCTCGGATGGATGATGGATCGAAGTTTCGGGGGTGGGATGTTTGGTTGGAGAATGGAAATGTCGGTACCCATATCATCCACCAGTGGCCCGAGAATGCCTTGAAGGTCGTCTCGCAGCAGAGGCTAACGGCCAGTCGCTGGCAGCATGTGACGATCAGTTACGACGGCAGTTCGAAAGCCCAGGGGGTAAAGATCTACGTCGACGGCAAGTCGGTGGGGTTGAATATAGCCAGCGACAATTTGAATCAAACGATTCGCACGGCGGTACCTATGCGGCTTGGGAGTCGTCATGCGACGGCCCCGACGGTGGATGCGAAGTTGCAAGATGTGCGGATGTACCGTCGGGTGCTGAGTCTTGAGGAGTTGCAGATCGTCGGGCAACTTCCGCGACGTCAGTATTTGGTATCCAAGTCGGAGCGGAGTGCTGAGGAGATCGAGGAGTTGTTCGCATGGTATTTGGAGTCTCGCGATGGAGAGTATTCCCGGTTGACACAGGCCGAGCGGCAACTGAGCGACGAGAAGGGGGCGATTCTCAAAAGGGGAACGATCGCCCACGTGATGAATGAGAAGAACGAGATGGCCAAGGCATGGTTATTGGTCCGTGGTGATTACGACAAGCGGGCCGATGAAGTTGCCCCTGCTACTCCGGCGGTTTTGCATGCTTGGGACGAGCAGTTACCCAAGAATCGGTTGGGTTTGGCCAAGTGGTTGCTCGATGAGAAGAATCCGTTGACGGCCCGGGTGACGGTCAATCGATTTTGGCAGGAGGTTTTTGGTAATGGGATTGTGTTATCCGCGGGTGATTTTGGGGTCACCGGTCAGTTGCCCACGCATCCGGAGCTATTGGATTATCTTGCGATATCGTTTCGCGAGGATGGGTGGGACGTCAAGAATTTCTTCCGCACGGTGGTCACGAGTTCGACGTATCGGCAATCGGCCAGTGCGAGCAACGAGAGGTTGTCGTCGGATCCGACGAACAAGTGGTTGGCTCGGGGACCGAGGTTTCGGATGGATGCCGAGATGATCCGCGACTCTGCGCTTTGGTCAAGCGGATTGTTGGTCCAAAAGATTGGGGGGCCAAGTGTGCGACCTTATCAGCCCCCAGGGGTTTGGGAGGCCGTAGCGATGCCTGGGAGCAACACGCGGGATTATGTGGTCGACCAAGGAGAGGGGTTGTATCGAAGGAGTTTGTATACGTTTTTGAAGCGATCGGCACCGCCCCCGAGCATGGAGGTATTCAATGCGACGGCGCGGGAGGTTTGCACGGTACGCCGGGAGCGGACCAATACGCCGCTTCAGGCTTTGGTGACGATGAACGACACGCAGTTTGTGGAGGCCGCAAGGGTGTTGGCACAAAAAGCGATTCAAGCGAACCCAGAGGGTTCCGATCCGGTCGCGAGGCTTCAGTGGATTGCGGCCAGGGTACTTTCGAGGCCGCTGCGGGGCGAGGAGCTCGGGGTGCTTCAAGGTTCCTTTAGTGAAATATTCGGTCACTACCAATCCAATGTTGAGGGAGCCAAAGAGCTCTTGTCGGTCGGTGCGACACGTTCTCCTGAGGGGATCGACGCATCGGAGTTGGCTTCGTGGACCATGACGGTCAACATTTTGATGAATCTCGACGAGGCGATAACCAAATGAGCAATTCGATCCATCCGTTGATTGAGCAGTACGTACAGAGTGAGACTCGGAGGCAGTTTTTTCGCCGTGGAGGGAGCATTCTTGGGACCGCAGCCTTGGCGAGCCTCGGTGGAACGCTTGGGGCACGGGCTGAGGGAGGTTTAGGGACACTTCCTCATTTTGCGCCTAAGGCCAAGCGGGTGATCTATCTGCACATGGTCGGTGGTCCCTCGCAGATGGACATCTACGATTACAAGCCGCAGATGAACGATTGGTATGACAAGGATTTGCCTGAGTCGATTCGCAACGGCCAGAGGCTAACGACCATGACCAGTGGTCAAGCGCGTTTTCCGATTGCGCCGTCGATGTACAAGTTTGCGCAGCACGGTCAGAGCGGCATGTGGGTCACGGAGCTTTTGCCTCAGACGGCCAAGGTTGTCGATGATCTTTGTTTTGTTCGCTCGATGAATACCGAAGCGATCAATCATGAGCCCGCGATCACTTACATGCAGACCGGGAACATGGTCACGGGGCGGCCGTGCATTGGATCTTGGTTGTCCTATGGTTTAGGATCGATGAACGACAATTTACCGACTTTCGTGGTTTTGGTAGCCACGCCGACGAATACCGAGCAGATCCAAGCGATATCGGCAAGGCTATGGTCATCGGGATGTTTGCCTGGAGAGCATGGAGGTTGTTCGTTCCGATCCGTTGGCGATCCGATTTTGTACATCAACAACCCGTCTGGGGTTCCGACGGACATTCGCCGCAAGACTCTCGATGGTTTGAAGAGTCTCAATGAGATGAATTTCCGAGCTGTTGGCGATCCGGAGATTCACACACGGATCCAGCAGTACGAATTGGCATTTCGGATGCAGTCGAGTGTTCCGGATTTGACCAATATTGCCGACGAGCCTGAGAGCACGATGGAGCTCTATGGCCAGGAGGCCAAGAAGCCAGGGACGTTTGCCAATTCGGTGTTGTTAGCCAGACGCATGGTCGAGCGGGATGTTCGATTCGTGCAGATCTATTTGAACAATTGGGATCATCATGGCAACGTCGCCAAGCGGTTGCCCTCGCAGTGCAAGGACATCGATCAGGCGACTTACGGATTGATCACCGATTTGAAGAGTCGCGGTTTGCTCGACTCAACGTTGGTCGTCTGGGGTGGAGAATTTGGGCGGACGATCTACTCGCAGGGTGGATTGAGCAAGGAAAATTATGGTCGGGATCACCATCCTCGGTGCTTTACGATGTGGATGGCAGGTGGCGGGATCAAGGGGGGTACGATCTACGGCGAGACCGACGATTTCTCGTACAACATTGTCAAGGATCCGGTCCATATCCGAGACTTCCATGCCACGGCGCTTCATTTGTTGGGCATCGATCACGAGCGATTCACGTTCAAGAATCAGGGGCTTGATTTGAGGCTTACCGGTGTGGAGCCAGCGCGGGTCATCAAAGAGTTGTTGGCTTAGGGTGTTAGGTTTTTCTATCTTCGGCCACAAGAAGACCATGGCAAAGCGATCGGAAATTATTGGGCTTGCGATCCTTTGTTGGGTCTTGCAGGGCTCAGGTCTATGGGCTCAGCAGGACGTGGAGGTTGTGACTCCGACGGTCCAACAATTGGAGTTTTTCGAGTCCAAGATCCGACCTGTGTTGGTCGAGCGTTGTTACGAATGCCATTCGTCGGGGGCGACGATATTGCAAGCGAATTTGAGTCTTGAGACACGCGAGGGGATTTTGCGTGGTGGGGATTCGGGACCTGCGGTGGTGGTAGGCAAGCCGGAGGAGAGTTTGCTCATTGCGGTGCTCGGAGAGCATGAGCCCAAGATGCCACCTGAGGGTCAGTTGCCCGAGGGGCACATCAGGGATCTGAAGCGATGGATTGAGGATGGGTTTGTCGATCCGAGGGTGGCCTCGGAAAGTGATTCATCGGGGGGTAAAAAAGCCTGGGTCGACCCTGAGCTGGCCGATAGCCATTGGGCCTTTCAGCCTATTGGGGATACGGTCTTGCCGGCTGCAGAGCGATGGCACATGCCGAGTGTTTCGCATGGCAATTCGATCGATGCGTTTGTGCAGGCGAAGCTCAAGGAGAGGGGCTGGGAGGCCGATTCGCGAGCCGAAGCGTTGGTGTTGTTGCGTAGGGCAACGTTGGGAGTAACGGGTTTGCCCCCGAGCGAACAGGAGATCGAGTCCTACATGGGGGATCGGCCAGAGGACCGCTACGAACGACTTATCGATCGTTTATTGGCATCTGACGCTTATGGGGTTCGTTGGGGGAGGCATTGGTTGGACTTGGTACGGTATGCCAACAGCAATGGTGCCGATGAGAATCACGACATGCCCAACGCTTGGCGGTACCGCGATTGGGTGATCGATGCGTTGAATGAGGACTTGGGTTTCGACGCATTTGTCGAGCAGCAGATCGCTGGTGATTTGTTGCTCGAGCGCGATAGAGCGACGCTCAGCGAGGAGGAACGCAATCGTTTGATTACGGCAACTGGATTTTGGGTTTTGGGGCCCAAGATGCTCGCAGAGCAAGACAAGGAGAAGATGAAGATCGACATTGTCGACGAGCAGATCGACACGTTTTCCCGAACCATGTTGGGAGTGACGTTGGCATGTGCTCGGTGTCACGATCACAAATTCGATCCGTTCACGCAGCGCGATTACTATTCGATGGCCGGAGTGTTGATGAGCACCCGGACGATGGCCGATCAAGCTTTTGTGAGTCAATGGATGGAGCGACCCTTGGAGACGGATGCGAGGCGCCAGGAGCGTCAGGAGCACCAGCGGCGAATCGACGAGTCGATCGCAGCAGAGCGGATGCTCGTTCAGCGGTTCCATGAGGAGTTGGTCTCTGGAGGCCGGTTGGAAAAGCTACCCGAGGATCCGACGGCACGACTCAAGGATGGGCCTTACAGCGAGTCGATGATCAAGGATCTCGATGCGGCGTCCAAGCAGATTGAGGAATTGAAAAAGGGGATGCCGGCATTCGACAAGGCGATGGCCGTCGAGGAGCAGCAGGCCGTCGAGTTGCCGATCCACATTCGGGGTAATCATTTAAAGACGACATCGGAAAAGATCCCTCGGGGAATTCCGCAAGTGTTAACCAGGGGTGTAGGTTTAGAGAGTATTGAGGGGAGTCAAAGTGGCCGAATGCAGCTTGCCCGTTGGTTGACTGATCGTTCGAACCCATTGTTTGCTCGTGTGATGGTCAATCGGGTTTGGATGTGGCATTTTGCACAGCCGCTGGTCGGTTCACCGTCGAACTTTGGGTTTAAGGGACAGCGTCCGACGCATCCGGAGTTACTCGACGATCTTTCGAGGCGATGGATGGAGCATGGTTGGTCGCTCAAGTGGTTGCATCGCGAGATCCTGCTCTCGGCGGCTTATCAGAGAAGTTCCCGATCGTCGCTCTATGAGCAGGAGGATCCCGAGAATGCTTATTTATGGAGGCAGCATCGGCGCCGGTTGGAGATGGAGCCGATTCGCGATTCGTTGTTGGCCAGTGCTGATCGGATCGATGTTCGGCATGCTCGAGGGGTTCAAGGGATGGAGAGTTCTCTGCGGAGTGTTTACTTGAACATCAACCGAGCTGCATTGAACGATACGTTTGCGATATTTGATTATGTGGATCCTGCCAGCCACATCGAGCAGCGAGCCGTTACGACCGTACCGAGCCAATCGTTGTTTTTCCTGAACAATGAGATCGTTTCGAAGTCTTCCGAGAGGCTCGGCGAGCAGTTGGCGAGTCGTTCTGAGGATATCAATCAGGTGATTCACCTTGCGTTTCGGCGGGTATTAGGACGGGATCCGACGCCTGGGGAGCTTGAGCGTTCGAGTGCATTTGTGGCTCGAGCGATGGAGATTTGGGCCGGTCAGATCAAGCCAGTCGAGGGAGTGACCGAGGAATCGCATCGAGCGTCGATGCGCACCAGGGCCATAGGTAGTTTGGTTCATAGTTTGTTTGCTTTGCGCGAATTCATTTGGGTGGAGTAGGCATCGATGGATCTTTGGAATCGAATCGATCGACGGACTTTTTTGGGTGGGATCTCCCAGGGGCTCGCCGGGTTGGCTTTGGCCGATCTGCTGAGCCCTCAGCGCAGCGAGGGTTCGGAGGTTTTGAGCGATGACTCAGGACTGGAACCTGGTTGTCATTTCCCGCCGAAGGTCAAGCGAGTGATCTTTGTGTTTATGCATGGTGGTCCATCGCATATCGATACGTTTGACTACAAGCCTGAGTTGATTCGGTTGCATGGTCAGCCTTTGCCGATAGCCAAGCCTAGGATCCAGTTTGCACAAACGGGAAATTTGCTCAAGAGTCCTTGGGAGTTCAAGCAGTACGGCGAGTCGGGAGCTTGGGTCAGCGATTTATTTCCAAACGTGGCCAAGCATGTCGATCGTTTGACGTTTATCAAATCGTTGCATGGTTCGAACGAAGCGCATGGGGGCGCGTTGTTGAAGATCCATACGGGGTCCGATACGTTTGTGCGTCCGAGTTTAGGGGCATGGATCAGTTATGGGCTCGGGACACAGAATGCGAACTTGCCGAGTTTCGTGACCATCAATCCGACGTTGGGGCATGGAGGGGTACGGAATTTTGGGTCGGCTTTTTTGCCTCCGAATCATCAAGGGACACGGATCGCTGTTTCTGGTAAGGAAGCCAAGTTAGAGAATTTGGTGCCCAGGCATGGCGATGCATTGCAACGTTTGGGGCTCGATTATGTGCGAGACATGGAGCGAGTTGGGGCGGCTGGCAGTATGCTCGAGGCGATCGAGGCCAAGGAGAAGACCTTCGAGTTGGCTTATCGGATGCAGAGCGAGGCGTTGGGTCGGTTTCAGCTCGAGAGCGAAACAGAGGAGACGCAGAAGCTTTACGGGATCGATGGCGGACCGAGCGACGGTTTTGGGCGTCAGTGTTTGTTGGCGCGTAGGTTGAGTGAGGCGGGGGTTCGATTCGTACAGGTTTCGCATGCTTATTGGGATCAGCATTCGGAGCTTAAGCAGAAGCATGCGGAGTTGGCAGGTCAGGTCGATGTTCCGATCGCGGGTTTGATCGAGGACCTTCAGAGGCGAGGGTTATTCAGCGAGACGCTGTTGATTTGGGGTGGGGAATTCGGTAGGACGCCAACGGCGCAAGGGGACAACGGTCGGGATCACAATCCGCATGCATTTACTTGGTGGATGTGTGGGCCGGGGATCAAGCCCGGTTTGACTTGGGGTGCCTCGGACGACTTTGGGTTTTACGCCCAGCAGGACAAGGTGCATGTGCATGATTTGCATGCGACGCTTTTGCATCTGTTGGGGATCGACCACGAACGCTTGACGTTTCGGTATGGAGGTCGGGATTTCCGGCTTACGGACGTCCATGGCCGGGTGGTTCGGGAATTGTTTGCTTGAGCGTTATGGCGTGGGGGCTTGTGTTACAATCCGAAGGGATCCAGTTCAAACAGCTACGGGGTCGAAGTATTTTTTGTTGGATTATCCAAAGAGCAAAAGGGTGGTGATTCGAATGGACCGAAGACGATTTTTAGCAGTGGGCGCAGTGGTACCTGTCGTGGCAGGGGCGGTAGGCATCTCGGGAGACTTGTTTGCCTTTGAGACCTATACGAGCATCGCTGAGGCTGGGGATTTGTACCGTTTGCAAGGCGAGTACCTTGGGGTCGTCGAGTCGTTGGATGGGACATGGGGGGCGCAAGTGATCGCCACGGGTGAGAAAACGTTGGAGGTCCACTTATTGAAAGGTGGATTGCCTGGGGATGGGTTTAAATCCAAGGAGCCGACGCGGGTGTGCAAGGTCGAGCGGCTCGAGAGTGCCTTGGCCAAGGGAAAGGGGAGCGATTTGAGTGTCAGTCTCGATGGCAAGACGCTGACGGTGACGAATGCTGAAGGAAAGAAACTTGGCGAGTTGACCAAGGTGGTGCGCGAGAGCAAGACGCTTGGGATGGAGGCTCCCAAGGGAGCTTTGGTGTTGTTTGATGGAACCACTGCCGATCGCTTTGAGGGGGGCAAGATGGTTGAGCAGAAGTATTTGGGGGTTGGGTGCAAGTCCAAGGATACGTTTGGGGATCATCGATTGCATTTGGAATTCCGCACCCCGTTCCAGCCTAGCGATTCGGGACAGGGACGTGGAAATAGTGGCGTGTACATTCAGGGGCGGTACGAGTTGCAGGTGCTCGATTCGTTCGGTTTGAGGGGCGAGAACAACGAGTGCGGAGGGATTTACCAGATTGCCAGTCCGAGCTTGAACATGTGCTATCCGCCGTTGAGTTGGCAGACTTACGATATCGATTTCAAGTCGGCCAAGTTTGGAGCAGACGGCAAGAAGACCAGCAATGCAAGGGTGACGATACGGCACAACGGGGTGGTCATCCATGATGATCTTGAGTTTCCTAGGGGGACACCCGGTGGTGTTGGCGACGAGGCACCTCAAGGGGGTCCTTTGTATTTGCAGGACCATTCGAATCCTGTGGTATTCCGAAACATTTGGGTTTCCAAGTCGGAGTGAGGGGTTTGGGTTTTTGGAGGGCCGGGGGCTTGAAATCCCGCGTTTTCTCTATTGCCCCCAGTGTCGCAGATCGGCTATGACCCAACGAGGCTCCTTTGCGTTTTAGGGAGTCCAACGCGTGGCCGATAGCTGGAGAGATCGCATGAGAGACTTGGCAGTTGGTGTGTTACGGGATTGCCATAGGTTCGTGTTGATGGTGGTCTTCTCGAGTGTTGCATTATCCGTGCAGGGATACGTATTTGGTCAAAGCGGGTTGCCGGTAGGACCTGTTGGCCAGCCGGGTGGCCTTTCGAATGCGGGGGGTGGCGAAGTTGTCCCGAGTCTTCAGGGTGTCCCGAGTGTCCCGAGTATTGAGGGACTATCTGCTGCTGGAGCACAGCCAGTTGGAGCACAGCCAGTTGGAGCACAGCCAGTTGGGGGCCAAGTCAGTGGAGTAGGAAATCCGCTTGGGGTCAAGGTGCATGAGCGATTGGAGTTGCCCAGGGATGCAGGTCAGTATTGGGTTGAGTACGATTTGAAGCCTTATACGATGGCGTTGAAGGGAGTGGATCGACCGCAGCAAGCGGTGATTGATTGGATCATTCGCGAGACGGGGAGCGATTTGTGGTTCCAGGAGCCGGTGGGTGTACTCACGGCGGATCGATCGACATTGCGGGTGTATCACAATGCTGGGATGCAGAAGGTCGTCGCGCAGGTTTATGAGCGATTCGTCAATGGGATCAATGAGCCTCAGGTCTATAGTCTTCGGCTCATCACGATAGGGAATCCGAATTGGCGATCGAAGGCTTTGCCGTTGATGCGATCTGCGGCGGCACGATCCCCGGGCGTATCGGCTTGGTTGATGCCCAAGGAGAATGGGGCGATTGTCATGGCGCAGTTGCGTCAGCGGCAGGATGTGCGTGAGTTGCAGTCGGTGGATTTGCGGTTGGTGCAGGGTCAGACGCAGGTCATTGAGCAGATGCGTCCGAGGAATTATCTCCGGGAGTATGCTCCGAATACGACTTCTGCATGGCCTCCATTGACTCCGACTTACGGTGAGATTCAGGAGGGGTATCGGATGGTATTTAGTCCGTTGCTGAGTTTGGATGGGAGCACGATGGATATGATGCTCAAGTGCCAGGTGGATCAAGTCGAGAAGATGAATGCAGTGCCATTGGAGGTTCCCGGTGCTGGGGGGGCCTATCAGGTGGAGGTTCCGCAGATGATCACTTGGCAGATGGCCGAGCGGTTCAAGTGGCCGACGGATCATGTGTTGATTTTGTCGTGTGGGGTGATTGCTCCACCGGTGGTCAATGCGCAGAGCACGCTGCTTACGGGAGGGGCGGGTGGGCTCTTTGGGATCAATCGGATCCTACCAGACTTGTCGTTTCAGAAGCAGGATGCGATTTTGGTTGTTGAGTATCGCGGATCGGCATCGACGCAGTTGGTGCCCGGTGGGATAGCAGCCGGTGGGCTAGCACCCGGTGGGGTCGCTGCCGGGGGTGTAGCAACGGGTGGAACAGCGAATGGGGGGGTTCCGGCGGTTGGTATGACCAATGGGGTGGGTACTGGAGTGATGGTACCTGGGGTAGCAGGTGGCAACAGTCTTCGGGGTCGATATTGATCGGGCGAGGTGGTTTTGGCGGCAACAGCAGATCGTTCGGCGGCGAGCTTTAGCGTAGGTTTTTGTGCTCGCTGGAGTGGGATTGTCCTTGCTGCGTTGGTCTTGTTGTTGGTCAATGGATATTGGCTATATCGCTTTGATGGTTTTTATGATCCACCGTTGCCGCATGGGGATGGACCGGATTACGAGTCGATCGCTTACAGTCTTTCGGTGGGTGCTGGTTATCAATTTGCTTGGGAGGATCCGCAGTGGCAATCGGTGTACCTAGAGTCTCGCCGGGTGGCTGAGTATAGCCAATTGTCGAGGCGAGATTGGGAGGGACCAACGACGTCGCGGCCCCCTGCCCTGCCTTGGTTGATCCGATGGGTGTATTGGTTTGTCCCACGGGGTCCGCTCGCATTTGCCACGGTACGAAGTTTATCGGTAGTGGCCTTGAGCATTGCGGGTTTGGTGGCTGTTGGATTTGCTTGGCGTTGGAGTCTGAGGGAGGGTTCGGTTTTCTTGCCGGCGCTCGCAGCGACGATCTCGTTGGGGGTTGCTTGTTTGGATCGGACGATCAAGACGTATGTGGAGGATTTCCTTACGGAGCCTTGGGCGCTGCTTGCGCTCATGGGGATGGTATGGGGTTTGATGCGGTGGGTAGAGTCGGAGGGATCGAGGAATTCGTCGTTGCGTTGGTTGATGCTTGGGGGAGTGTTTTTTGGGGTGATGTTGTTGTTTCGGTCGTTGTTTATTTTTTGGTTGCCGGTGCTTGCAGGAGGTATATTCCTGGCAGGTCGAGATCGGTTTGGTGGGGGCGTGCAGCGGGGTTGGAAGTCGGCGGTCTTGTTTGTGGTCGTTGTGTGTTTGGTATCGGGTGGTTGGTGGGTTCGCAACTGCGAGGTTACCGGGCGTTGGATGCCGATGGGGGCCCAGGGAGCGGCGAGTCTGCGGGGAGGGTATAGCGATGAGGCGTTGGCCGACTGGGGCAATTGGCATTCCGAGGCCGAGCAAGCCATGCAGCGGAAGTTGGATCATGAGGAGGGCGTTTTGGGGTGGACGGCCGTCGAGCGTGAGGTTGCGTTGGCGGATTTAGCGATGTTCGAGACATGGCAATGGGTGGGTGAACATGTTTGGGAGATGCCCAAGCTCGGAGCGATGCGATTGGTATCGCATTGGGGGCCATGGCGGATCGACCATGGAATATGGAAGTTCATGGCGTTTCTTGGGTGGGTTTTCGTGTGGCGTCAGAGTCGTCCGAGGGGGATCCTATTAGCTAGCATCTTCTTAGCCGATGCATGGACGACCTTGGTTTTGTATGAGACGGGTGGTCGTTTTTTGATCCCGATGCATGGACTTTTGTATAGCCTGTCGGGAGTTGGTCTGGCAGGTTGTCTTGCATTGGTGGTGACGGATCCTGTACATCGGATGCATGGATTGGATTCGACGATGGCAAAGCGAGATAACGAATAGAAGCCGCATGGCATCGACCATGTTTGGTGGGGCGTGTTTCTTTTTGTTGAGCGTCGTGTTTTTGGGTGGAACATCGATCAGAGCGCAGGAAGTTGGAGTTGGGGGAGTTGGTGCTGGGGAGACACGGCTTGGTAGGTCTCTTTCGCAGAGGTCTGCATTGACGCGAGAGCCCGAGGTGGTCAAGCCTACGGCGCAGCCGATTTTACCTCAGACGCTCGAGCGGTTATCGCAGAGTTCGATCAAGACGACCGAGGGGGGATGGTTGCAGGGGTTTGAGCAGTGGATAGGACCTAAGGGATTAGCGCAATCGGTCCAGACGTTGCTTATGTTGACCTTGCTCAGCGCAGCGCCAGCGGCGTTGTTGATGACGACCTGTTATGTTCGGGTGGTGATCGTATTGGGGATATTGAAGCAAGCTTTGGGGAATCAGCAGTTGCCCCCAGCGCAGGTGCTCAGTGGCATTTCGCTATTCATCACGTTGTTTGTGATGAGTCCGGTTTGGAAGCAGGTCTATGACGATGCGATTGTGCCTTATACGGCCGCAGAGAGTACGATGCGAGCCGATGAGGCTTGGGAGCGTGGCATCGCGCCGGTGCATCGGTTTATGGCAAGGCAGATCGCGATGGCAGGCAATTACGAGGATGTGCATTTGTTTTATAGCAGGTATGCACCGCAATCGGCGCCGCCGGACGATTTTCAAAGTGTACCGATGGTCGTGTTGTTGCCGGCGTACATGCTCAGCGAGCTCAAGACGGCATTTTTGATGGGTTTTCAGATCTGCTTGCCATTTTTGGTGTTGGATTTGGTGATTGCGGCGGTGATTTCTGCGATGGGGATGTCGCAGTTATCTCCGGCGATGGTTTCGATACCGTTTAAGCTTTTGCTATTTGTGTTGGTGGATGGATGGCGGTTGGTCATCCAGATGCTGCTCGATAGTTTCGGTTCGATCGGCTCGACGATATAGCGGGGGCTTGGGCATGATAGCGCAGGATGCATTGGATTTGGTGCGAGGGGTACTTTTTGAGGCGTTGTTGATTGCAGGTCCTGTGCTGCTGATCGCGATGGTCGTCGGATTGATTTTGGGAGTTTTGCAAACGGCCATGCAGATCCAGGACACGACCATTGCGATCGTTCCGCGGTTGCTGCTCATCGGGTTCGCATTGGTGTTGCTGCTTCCATGGATGGCGCAGAGGCTGGTCGATTATTCGCGGGACTTGATCTTGGACATCCCTGCAGTTGTTTCGGGCAAAGGCTCGCCATGAATGGGTTTGCCATGAATGGGTTTGAGGCGCTCGTATGGTGTTACGTTTGCGTTGCGATGCGACTCGGACCGATTCTCGCGACACTTCCTCCGTTTTCGTTCCGTGGAGTGTCGTGGTTGGTGCGAGCGTTATTGCTGACGATGGTCAGTCTTTCGGTGACGCCACTGGTTTCCATGCAGGTTTCGATTCAGGTACCCGAGACGATCGTATCGGGGGTGGCGGTATTGGTTGGGGAGTTGATTTTGGGGGCAACCATTGCGCTCGGTGTGCATTTTTTCCTCGGGGTATTTCAGACGGTAGGCAACACGCTCGCCGAGTTGGGTGGGCAAGGTTTCGTCGATGGGCAGGACGAACAAGGGGTATCGAATCAGATCGAGAGGATTTTGGTTTGGATATCTGGAGTTTTGTTTGTTTTGGTCGGTGGTCATCGGTGGGTCTTGCGTTTGGTGATCGAGACTTTCGAGCGACTGCCGCTGGGGACTGGTTTTGAAACCATCGATTGGCTTTACGAGTTGCCTTTTCGTTTTGGGGTTGCATTGTCGATCGCCGTCAGCGTCGCGTTGCCTGCTGCGGTCGTGATGATAGCCGTTGGGATCGCCAAGGTTTGGATCCTGAGGAGTCTGAGCGCTTGGGATCGCCGCGCGGTCGGTGGTCCATTGCAGGCGATGGGGTTGGTGTGGGGGTTGGTGTTATCGCTCAGCGCGATGGGGTGGGTGTATCAAAATGAGTTGGCCGATTGGCTGGATCAGACACAGCGTATGTTGATCGAGCCTCCGCGGTGGAGTTCCTCTGGGGAAGAACGATCGGTGCGTGTAGATGGCTGAGTCGATGGAGTCCAAAAAGCACCCGGCGACGGAGCTCAAGCGTCGTCGCATCGATCAGGAGGGAGTTTTTCCTCGGAGTCAGGAGTGGTCCGTTGCATTGGTATGGCTTATGGGAGTTGGTTTTTTCCAGTGGGGGGGGCCGCAGGCTTATGCGTATTTGACTCGGATGCTCGTCCAGGAGATTCGGTCGGTGGAACCAGGGGTTTCGAGTCGATTGGATTGGCATGGGGAGTTGGTCCGATGCGCTGTGCAAGGGATGGTCTCGATGGCGCCGATTTTTTTGGGTTGTCTATGTGTGACACTCGCGGTGCATTTTGCTCAGGCTGGATTTCGTTGGAATCCACAGCGGCTTGGTTTGGATTGGGGGCGATTGTTTGCCCGGGGAGGGCACAGGTTTAGTCCTGAGACTTTTTTTGGGGTTTTCCAGGGGGTGCTTCGTCTCGTTTTGGTTGTGGCAGTCGTATTTGGGGGGATATGGCATCGGATGGGTGAGATATCAGCATGGGGGCAATTGCCGTTGCTCCAGGGTTTCGAGGCGGCTTGGCGTTTTTTCTTGGGGATGGGCTGGACGTTGGGTTTTGGTTGGCTTTTGCTGGCGGGAGTCGATTTTGGTTGGCAGTGGTGGGTCCATGAGCGACGATTGAGGATGAGCGATAGTGAATTGCGGGAGGAGCTCAAGGAGAGCCAGGGGGATTCTCAGTTGCGAGCCAAACGGCGTAGAGTCGTTTCTTGAAATGGCGTGTTGGGTTGTGGTTTGGTTAGAGAAGGGACTTGGGTCTGGGGCTCGGTTGGACTTGTGGCATAATTTCGATGGATTTACACTGCTTGTTTGTTGAGAACTGGTACCCTTCGGGCTGGGTGTTCGACCCGGCCGTGAGGCCTCATGGCTACGTGGAAAATTTGCTTGTGGATCTCCTTTTGGACCTGTGCATCGGTATGCCTTGCCGAAACCCAGGATTCCTTGGAGAATTCGACGATTTCGGGCGAAGTGAAGGCGGCCTCGGGTGCGGTTTCGGGTCTTGAGAAGCCGACGAAGGCCCCTGTTTCCTTTTGGGAAGAGGTACTTAGCAATCCGCTTTGGTTGATGATGGCGATGCTTTTGGTTTTTTATGTGGGAGTGCTTTTGCCATCCCAGCGATCCAACAAGCGGCAGCAGAGAGAATTAGCGGATCTGATTTCAAGTCTAAAGAAAAACGATCGGGTGGTGACCTCATTTGGGGTTCACGGCGTGGTTGTGAGCACACAATCCGAGGCGGGTACCGTGACGATCCGCCTGGACGAAAATTCCAATGCAAAAATGACTGTTAATCGCGACACGATTCGAGTCGTCAAGAAGGATTAGGAAACCCCTATGCTGGAAATGTTTAATCAACCGATCTTTGCATCGGAGAATCTGTTCGATTCGATGCAATTTTTGGTAGCGGGATGGCCCGTTGTATTGGCACAAACGTCGGCCCAAGCTGCTGAGGCTGCAGAGGTTGCTGCTAATAACTGGAAGGGGTTTTACGACGTCGGCTTGTTTCTGTTTGCGGTAATAGTTCCCTTCGTATTGGGGAAGTTCTTTTCGAGTCGGCTGAAGATGCCCAGTCACGCGATGGCCTTCAGTTGGATTCTCTTGGCGATGATAGCTACGGGGATTGTGTTGGCGACCGGGCAGTTGAAGCTCGGTCCGGACATCAAGGGTGGAACGAATCTGATTTATCAGATCGATCAGACGACGGTAGGTAACAGTGGTTATCGTGTCACGGCCAAGGACTTCATCGCACCGATTCTCAATCGGATCAATCCTTCGGGGATGAACGAGTCGGTGGT
>Ga0315906_10004332_pt1 | contig 18284 bp, 6 predicted proteins | sample LakEriMetagenome_4_FD_203526 | JGI IMG/M metagenome (GOLD analysis project Ga0315906, IMG submission 203526) | Freshwater fungal communities from buoy surface, Lake Erie, Ohio, United States - Buoy 2 MA122 | ecosystem: Environmental > Aquatic > Freshwater > Lake > Lake biofilm | place: USA: Lake... | reverse complement strand
TGTCCCGAGTGACGCTATTCTTCTGCTCGACTGCCGGGGACGGACCTTGGCACTACCGGTGGAGAAGGTCTCGGGTGCGATGGATCTCCCGGATGATGATGTTCTCGACTCGGCGCAGGCTCCCACAGGTACACCTCTGCATTTCCCGGCCGTGCGGCTGGTGAAAGAAACGCTGGTTGCGATACTGGATCCGGACGGCCTGTGCGATGGCCACGGGGCCTTGTCATCGTCGCTCGTTATCTGAGTTCGGGCGACCCTCCCTCGATTGCGCCACGGGCACCCCGTGGTTTACCCTTGCGGGCCCGCTGACGGTGGGTTCGGCCGGTCACTCACTCACTGGCTGTGACAGATTTCCCGGGAGAGGTGTCCGAGTGGTTTAAGGAGCACGCCTGGAAAGTGTGTATAGGTTCATAGCCTATCGCGGGTTCGAATCCCGCCCTCTCCGCCAACCAACGAAAAAGCCCCCTCGCGGGGCTTTTTTGTTGGTTCGGGGATGGTGTGCGGATGAGAACCCGAGGTTCGACCGATTTGCGCAGCGAATCGGGCCGCACGCAGTGCGCCCCGCAGGGGCGAGAAAACGCAGCAGCGCTTTCGAGGCAATCCCGCCATATGACCAAATCCACTACCAAGCCCCCTCGCGGGGCTTTTTTGTTTTGCAGCGAACAGCGCCCAGCTCTGTCACAGAGCTTACACATTGCCTCTCTATCCTGCGCCGCAGCTCGGGCAGTGAGTGCTCGACCCCCCCGGCGCGACCCGCCCGGGGCAGGTCGACCAAGTCTCGCGGATGCCCGATTGGAACGTAATCACATCCCAGCAGGAGCACCCCATGAAATTGTCCATCCCCATGAAATCACTGGCCGCGGCCATAGCGCTTGCTGCCACAGGCAGCGCCCAGGCGCTCAACATCTCGCAGTTCGCCGAGGCCGACACGGCCAATCAAGTCACCTTGCGCGTGTCCGGCGCGACGGCCCACGACAAGGGGCTTCTGGCGCTGCTGCGCGACAGCGCGGTGGGCGCGCAGGTCTGTGTGCCCGGTTCGCTGGATGTGTACATCCTCGCCACCAAGAATGATGCGCTCTATTTCTGCACAGGCGGGGATGCATCCGGTGCACAAGGCAAGCGTCTTGCGATTTTCAAGGAATCCGATGGCGGTTCCGGTGTTGGCGTGGGGCCCCTGGTGCGATCCAGCGCCACCTTGAACATCGTGGATGGCTCGACCATCACCCGCAACTTCATTGACCCAACGGCGTCCGCGATTGGCGCTTCCACGGGATCCGCCAAGTCCGCCGACGGTCCGCTGGCTGCTTACACCGAGCACGCAAATCTGGATTCAAGCGCGGTAGTCACCAATCAGCAGTCTGATGTTGGCATCTCCGATGTCGAGCCTGCGCAGTTCAAGCAGATTTACGACCCAAACCTGACCACCACCGAGCTCAATGCCCTACAGGTCAACGGGATTTCCAGCGTCATTTTTGGCGTGCCTGTGACCAAGGTGGCATACAAGGCGCTGCAGGCCATTCAGTTCCAGCCTGTCAACAAGTGCCATCCGGGCAATGCGACCTACGGGAATCTCGACGACCTCGCCTCGGTCGCCAGCTCGGAAGCCTGCATGCCCAGTCTCACCCGTGACCTGATCGCTGGAATCTACACTGGCCGCATCACCAAATGGGGCCAAGTCTGGTCTTCCAATCGTAATGTCAACGCTGCGAATGTGCCGACCTTTGGTCTTGCGGCAAACCCGGACATCTTCATCCAGCGTCGGGTTGCCACTTCCGGTACAGAGCGCAGTTTCGAAGTCTACTTCGCTGGCACTGATTGCGTTGACGGCGCGCCGACCTTCCTCACCAACACCACTGCACGGGTCACGGAAAACTCCGGCACCAGCAATGTGGTTTCCGGCCTGACTGCCGACAACACCGCGGGCAAGGGCTCTGTTGGTGTGCTGACGTCCGAGCGTGTTGCCGCAGTCAGCGATGGTTGGCGCTTCATCAAGGTGGACGGGGCAGCTCCCAGTGTTCTGAACGCCGTCAAGGGCAGCCATGAGTTCTTCTTCGAATCCACCATCCAGTGGCGCAAGACCGCGATTGTCAGCGGCGACACCACCCTGCCTGCGTTGCCCCTCGCCAAGAAGAATGTGGCCCAAGCCATCGTGAACCAGCTCGGTAAGCCGGATGTGGTGGCGCGCCTGAATACCGCCTTCAATCACCCCTTCGGTCGGGCCGGCCTGCTGGGCAATGCGGTGAAGAACAAGGCCAGCGCGCCGACTACGCCCTACATCGCCAACGGGTCCGACGCGACCAAGTTGAACGATGTTTACAACCGTCCGATTGCCACCAGCACGCGCGGCGTGTCGGGTAACCCGAATGCCTGCCGCCTGACGGTCAAGGTCAGCAACAGAGCCCAGGCTGGCCTCTGAGTCCTGACCGCTGGGGGAGGTTGGAGCGTAGGGCTCCAGCCTCCCTTTCTTCTTTCTGTCACGCAACCGTCATATTTCCTCTCGATCATCACGTCGCCGCGCAAGGCTGGTTTGTGGCCACCGGCCTTCCTTCCTGAACAGTCCGGATTTTGAGGATCTCCCGCTTGCTTCCTGAGACGTATCTCGCAGAGGTGACACGCCCTCGGTGGCGGCTGTCGAGGTTCGCGGCTCGCACATTCGCATTGGTTTGCGGTGCCTTGCTTCCGGCACTGGTTCACGCGAATCCGCCGCTACCCGTCCCTTCCAGCGTGTTCGTGACTTCCGGAGCGGCCAATGCCCCGGTGGTGGCCGGGCAGACCATGAACATCCAACAACTTTCTCCCAGTGCCACCTTCAACTGGGATAGCTTCAACATTGCACGCGAGCATGCCGTCAGGTTTGAGCAGCCGGATTCCAGCTCCATTGCATTAAACCTCATCAATCAAGCCGACCCTTCCATCATTCGCGGCAGCCTCACCGCGACCGGCGAGGTCTGGTTGCTGAACCGCAACGGCATCGTCTTCGGTGAAGGCAGCGAGGTCGATGTGCGCGGCCTCATTGCCTCATCCCTCAGTATTACTGACGACGCGCTCGCCAACGGCATCGCCCCCCCGAATGCCCAGGTCAGTGGTTCACCGGCTTTTCGCGGCAATGTAGCGCGGGACGGAACGCCCGAGAGCGGCGCCGTGCGGGTCGAGCGGGGAGCGCAGATCCGGACCAACGGGCCCAATGGACGTGCTTTCCTGTTTGCGCCGGAAGTCAGCAACGAAGGCACCATCACGGCCAATGACGGCCAGGTTGCCCTCGCAGCCGGCAGCGAGATCCTGATTCGACAGCCCGGAGAGGGGCAGGGCAGTGGCCTCATCATCGAGGTAGGCAAAGGCGGAACCCTCACCAACGGTTCCTCAGACAATGCCGGGGAAACGGATCCGGCCAAGCTCATCGGGCAGGTGGTGGCTGATAGAGGCACGGCCACCCTGGTTGGGCTATCGGTCAACCAGCTTGGCCGGGTGAGTGCGAGCTCAGCCGTGAGGCAAGGGGGACGTATCCGTCTGCTCGCGCGGGAATCTGTGGCTTTGCCCGGCACTCCGCAGCTTCTGCCAACCCGCGGGGGGCAGCTGACCTTGGGTGAGAACAGTGTGACGGCAGCAAATCCTGATCTGGCTGAAACCACGCTCGCTGTGGATGCCAGCCCCGTGCTCAGGGGCGAGATGGAATTGACTGGGAAGACCGTTGAGCTTCAGCAGAACAGCTTGCTGCAGTCCAAGGGCGGGGACATCTCCATCACGGCCAATGACTCCGGCAATGAATTGCTGGCGGTGATGGACGTGCCGGCCAACTCCGAGAGCCGGATCCTGGCGCGTACTGGCAGTCGGGTGGATGTTTCCGGAACTGATGCCACCGCGCAAACCAACCGCAACTTCCTGAAGGTCAAGCTCCAGGGTGCGGAGCTGAAGGACCGCCCCGAGCAGCGCACCGGTGTTCTGAGGGGCACGGAAATTACGGTTGACCTGCGCCGCGCCGGAATTCTTGCCGATGGCACGCCATGGACAGGCACCCCGCTTGCCGACTTGCGGGAAGCCGCTGCGGCGGGGCTCTATCGTACGAATGCGGAGCGCCACAGCGTGGGGGGAAGCGTGAACCTCGCTACCCAAGGTGCCATTCTTCTGGAGCAGGGCTCCTTGATCGACGTGTCGGGCGGCGTGGTTCACCACTCGGCCAGCACCGTGGGTAGTTCGCTCGTCATGATAGGCGGACGCTTGCTGGATATCGCGGAGGTGGATCCCGGGCTGCCTCTTCAAGCCGTCCTCCAGCGAGTGGAAGTGCAGGACCGCAAGTGGGGCCAAGGCAATAGCTGGGACCTTTTCGTCAACCCTGCAGGGGATGCCTACACCGAGGGCAAGGACGCCGGCAGTCTCACCATGAATGCGCCACGCATGTTCCTGGGTGGAGATGTGCGTGGCTCCGTGCTGGCAGGGACCTACCAACGACTTGCACCTGATCTCACCGCACTGAATGGTCTGGCCAGGCCCTACGACCAGAGGCCACGTGGCGGCCAACTCCGGATTGGGTCGGAGGTCTCCTTCCAGGAGCCGGATCCGATGCTCATTGCGCCGGATCTTCTTATCGGATCATCCGAGCCTTTGGAGACAGGTTCCGGCGCGGATCTCCTGAATCTCCCCGTCTCGGCCATGCCGAGAGTGACTCGCCTGAACCCCGAATGGTTCGGTCCCGAAGGCTTCAGCGAGGCAACCCTGTTCAGTGCTGGCAAGGTCGTGCTGGAGGCTGGAACGGTTCTCGATCTGGGACCGGCCGGACGCCTCAGGGTCGAAGCGGGAGACATCTTCATTGCCGGTGCCGTGCACGCCCCGGGCGGTGATATTGATCTTTCTGCCCGCGATACGTCCGAGCCTGCGGGGGTGACACGTGCGACCGGCGGGCTGACGCTGGCCACTGGCGCCACTCTGGACGTGAGCGGTCTGTGGACCAATGACTTGCGCAGCGAGAATCCGATCGCCCCTGGCGGTGAGAGTCCACGTCTGCCAGACGCAGGACAGATCAGTCTTCTGGCGCAAGGCAAAGGTCCGGGGCTCGGCGGTCTGGTATTGGAATCAGGCAGCGCACTGCGTGCCGATGGGGGAGCCGTGCTCTCGGCGGAAGGCCGCCTGCAGGCCGGTCGAGCGGGGACCATCGAACTTGCCGTTCGAGCCGACCCTTTGCAGTCGCCGTATGCTGTGCCCTTGACGTTGGAGGGCAAGCTTTCAGCGTATGGCGTGGGAGACGGAGGTACCCTCGCCGTGCAGGTCCCGGACTTGTGTATCGGTGACTGTGCGAGCTCGCCTTTGCCGCGGCTCGATCTGGCCCCGGATTTCTTCCGGCAAGGCGGCTTCGCGTCCTACGATTTGACTGCAACAGGGGGTGGCGTCCGCCTGGCCGAGGGCGTGTTCGTCACACTCTCCCAGCAGAATCGGGTGCTGGATGCCGACTTCCGCACCCAGACGAGTGGTACCGACCTGCGCGCCTTCTCCTCACTCGGCGTCTTGCCTGAGTCCCAGCGACAGCCCGTGGATCTCAGTCTGCGTGTCCGGGCTGAAACACCGCTCAACCAGTTCACTGATGCCGTCCTCCAGACACTCGGATTTCTGGACATCGGGCAAGGTGCGGCAATCCTGGGCGAGCCGGGAGCGACAATATCGCTGCTGAGTGACACGCGTCTGCTTATCGACGGCACCGTGAGCGCTCCCGGCGGGCGGATTCAGGCGGAGCTGACCAGCGGCATCTCCGGCTCCCGTCTTCTCCAGTTCCTGCCATCTCAGACCCTATGGCTTGGACCCGAGGCCCGGCTTCTGACACCGGGCGTGTTGATCAAACAGCCCGATGCGAGAGGGTTGCTGCGTGGTGATCTGCGAGCCGCGGGCAGCATCGATCTGATCGCGCGCAGCGGTGCCCTCATCGTTGAGCCCGGCGCGTTCCTCGATGTTCGCGGCAGCAGCGCCACACTGGATCTGTTCCAGGATGACGGCAGCAGCCTGCAGATCAACCGTGAGCTCGTGGGCAGCGACAGCGGGCAGATCACCTTGCAGGCTGCAGAATCGATACTCTTTGGCGGCCAGATGGCCGCGGGCGCCGCCCTGCCGGGAGTGAGAGCGGGCTCGCTGTCCATCGTGCTCGATGCCCAGCGGCGCAATGACAATCTCGAACTCTCCGCCGCCGCGCTGGGCCTGCCGCAAGGGACTCGAGAGTTGCGAATTGCGGAGTCATTTGAGGCAGTCATTCCAGAGGGCTTCCTGCCGGGGAGAGCCCTGCCGGCGGCGCTCAACGGAGTTGGTCTGGTGAGTGAGTCCCAATTGGCCGAAGGGGGCTTTGGCGAGATTTTCCTTCAGGCCCGCAATCTTTCACGCGATGGACGCACTGTGGCGCCGGGCGTGATCAGCTTCGCCGGCGATATCACGCTGGCCGCGAGTCGCAGCATCACGCTCGCTGCCGCTTCGCTCTTCGGAGCCGAGGCGCAGCTGGAGCTGGTTGCTCCGCGGTTGATTCTTGGTAATCCGGACAACAATTCGGACAACCGACACCGGGCACCCCAGGCAGTCAAGACGACTGTAAGCACGGGTGATGGCAGTCTCCATGCCCGCGCCGGGCTCATTGACCTTGTTGGTAACTGGGCGTTGGACGGTTGGCGGAATGCTCACTTCGACAGCGAGGGCGACATTCGCTTCAGTGGCGTTCAGGTACTGTCCAAAGCCGATGGCACTATCGATACGCGCGGTCGAGGCAGTCTTCTGTCCTCAGCCAACCTTCTGTTCACCGCGGATCAAAGTTATCCGGTCACACTGACCGATTACGTGGTCAGCACTTTCGACCAGATCAACGGCAACATAGCGTTCGCCACCGGTGCGGGTGCCGATTCCGCGCGTGCTTCAGTGTTGTCAGCCGGCGGCAATCTTCAGGTCAAGGCTGCCGAGATTACCCAGGCCGGGGTACTGAGGGCTCCCATGGGAGGCCTGTCACTGGAGGCAACACGCCGGATCGATTTCGCCCCGGGTAGCCTCACCTCAACCTCGCTTGAGGGTGTCACCGTACCCTTCGGCACGATCGAACTCGCCAAGGATTGGGTATATCTCCTGGATTCTCCCGGCCTCAATCGACCGCGACTGGTCTTCACGCCTCAAGCCAATCGGGGCGTCGATCCTTTCCCGGAACCGGTGCTGTCGCTGAGCGCCCCGACCGTGAATTTGTCGGCAGGAGCGCAGGTTGATCTCTCGGGTGGCGGTGACCTGCAGGCGTATGAGTTTTTGCCCGGTCTGCTGGGCAGCAGGGATGTACTGGCAGTGGATGGCAGCTTTGCGGTACTGCCGGCGCTCGCTTCGGCGTGGACACCTCTTGACCCCCAGGAACTGCGAGGCTTTGGATACGCAGTGGGCACTACCGCCCAGCTCAGTGCAGGCGCCCAAGGACTGCTCTCTGGCACTTACGCGGTGCTGCCGGCCCATTATGCTCTGTTGCCTGGTGCATTCCTCGTCACACCTGTTTCCGGTTATCAGGACATGGCGGCAGGAGCGTCCCGGGAGTTGCCGGGCAAGGGTACGGTGGTGTCCGGGCGATTCGGCTATGCCTCGAGCCTTGAGGCCGACGCGCGCAGCGGCGGCTTCCTCATTCGAAGTGCAGAGTCGGTGGCTGGCCTCGGTGATTTCCGTCTGACGCTCGCCAGCGATTTCAATGGCCTGCAGGATGCCTTCAGGCCGCAGGATGCGGGCACCCTGCAGATCGCGGCAAGCACCGAACTTGAACTCGCCGCCAATCTCAGCGCTATCGCCGCAGGCAATGGCCTCGCCTCCCGCCTGGAGATCAGCGCGGACCAGCTGGCGGTGACTGCTTCGGGGCGGCAAGCCGCTGACGGTTTCCTGGCCCTCGATGCCTCGCAATTGAACAGTTTCGGTGCTGGGCGCCTTTTTCTGGGCGGTACCACCGAGGGCGGAAGAAATGACCGGGTCGTTACATTGCGTGCCCGTGAGGTCCGTCTTGAGAACGAAGCCACACTCGCGGCTCCCTCGATTTCACTGGGTGCGCTGGAGCGAGTGGTGCTGGAGGAGGGCTCGACTCTCGAAGCTGCAGGCAGCGAGGGCTCGACTGTCGAGGATGCTCTGTCCTTGGTCGGTGACGGTGCCCTCCTCAACGTCAGCGCCGGCGGCGGCACACGCCTGCACAGGTCCGGGGAAGCAGGCGTCCAAGGGACTCTCGAAATTCGGGCCGGTTCGAGATTGATCAGCCCCGCATTCACACTGCTGGATGCAAGTGCGCTGTCACTGCTGGATGGCAATCTCGAGCTTGCGGGTGTTCTTGGCCTAGGCGCCCCTCAAATCACCTTGGGCGATGGCGGAGTCAACGCGAGCGGAGCGGTGCTTTCACAGGCATTGCTGGATGGGCTTGCACTGAACCGGTTGGTTCTGGCCAGTCGCTCAGCGATCACCGTCTCCGGCACTGTCGATCTTGGTGTCGAGCGCCTCACTCTGGAAACGCCGGGACTCCTAAGCTCAGGCACGGGCCCAGCGGGGACTGTTTTGCAGGCGAACCGTGTTGATCTCATCGCGCTGGGATCCCCGGTGGCACCCCTCGTCGAGCAGCCTGATGCTTCCGGAACAATCACCCTTGCTGCGGATGAGATCCATCTTGCCGGCAGTGATGACGCGAGTTTTGATATCAGCGGCTTTTCCCGCACCACCCTTGCCGCGGAGGCCTTTCTGCGTGGTGAAGGCTCAGCATCACTGCGTACACAAGGAGACCTCACCCTTGAAGTGGGCTTGCTGACCGCCGCCACGGGCGCTTCAACGGGGCTGCAGGCCACCGGGCAATTCTCGCTCACCGGTGGTGCCGCTCAGGCTGTCCCCACAAGCACCCCTGCAATGGGCCTTGGCGCTGCGCTGCGGGTGCTGGCGGACGGTATTGCGGTGGATGGGCGCATCGTGATGACGGCAGGCAGCATTGATTTGCGCGCGACGGGAGTCACAGGTATCAGCCTGCTCGACGCAGCCTCTCTCGACGTGTCCGGTGCCGTGGTGAATCTGGGCGCTGGAGAAGCTTCGGCGCCTGGCGGCGCGCTCGCATTGTCCGCCGAAGCGGGGGATATCCACCTCGGAAGCGGCGCCAGGCTGGATGTGCGTGGTCGAGGTGCGGAGGGTGATGCCGGCTCCGTGAAACTCCTCGCGCCTGCGGGTGAGATCACGTTCGACCCGGCAAGCCTGCTGGGATCTGCCGAGGGGACGGGACGCAGCGGTACGCTTGGCCTGTTCGCCGAGACCTTCGCGGCTGGAGATGCGACAGGGCAGGCGCTCGCCTTGCTGAGCGGGTCCGGCTTTCAGGAATCGCTTTCGCTGCGACTGGGGAGCGGGGATCTGTCGATTGCTGCCGCAGACCGAATCACGGCTCGCAATGTCGCCCTGGTTGCCGACGACGGCGACATCGACATCGCGGGTTGGATCGACACCGGTGGCAAGAGTGGCGCCGTGACGCTGTCCGCTGCGGAACAGGTGCGCCTGCGTGGCACCGCGCGTATCGATGCCTCTGCAACCGGCGAGGGTGGACGCGTGTTTCTGGAGACGGCCGCGGCCAGTGATGGGCAAGAGGCAGTCGGCGGACTTTTCCTGCAGGCTGGCAGTGTCATCGATGTCAGTGGCGAACTCGGCGGAGAAGTCACATTGCGCCTGCCCCAGGCGAGTGCCCTGAGCCTGCTTTCATCTGGGGGCGGCGGGCCCTTGCTCCAGCTTGCGGGCCTTGTTGACGGCGCAAGCCGGATCATCGTGGAGGGTTTCAGGGCCTACACGGACGACACGATCACAGCCCCAGACGTTCTGGCGGATGCAGGCAATGCACGCTTTGCCGACGCTGCTGCCTTCATGCAGAGCGCTGGCGCGATGCGCACAGCCCTCGGAATAGCCGCCAATGACCCCATCTTCCAGATCAGGCCAGGCGTGGAAATCCGCGGCATTGGCGACGGTGTAGGCAATCTGGCCGTCGATGCCATCTGGGATTTGTCCTCTTGGGTGTTTGCGGGCCAGCCAGGAAATCTGACGCTGCGTGCCGCGGGCAATCTCGCCGTCAATGAGTCCATCTCGGACGGTTTCGACGGCACTGCCGATCTCTCCCAGAAATCAGCGGCGGGGCGGGCCCTGCGATGCACGGATCCCGAAAACTGCGGGGTGCGCCCCAACGCGGCGCCGAAGCTGCTCACGCGTGAGTCATGGTCATACCGGCTGGTCGCGGGGAGCGATCTGTCTTCCGCATCGAGCGCGGCGACGCTCCTGACCCTCGACGGCACAGGTGACCTCGTGCTTGCGCCCGGCGTGGGAAGCACCGCAAATCCCGGCAACGACAACATCCCGGTAGCGCGCCCCATTCTCAACGCAATTCGAACTGGTACCGGCTCAATCGAGCTGCATGCTGCCGGAGACATCACGCTCGGCAACCGGGCAGCGGTGGTGTACACCGCAGGTCGTGATCGTGGAAACGGGATTCGCTTGGGCAACAGCGCCGGCCAACGCGGGCGTGCCTTCCTCGGCAACAGGCCATATCCGGAAGAGGGTGGTGATGTGCGGATCAGCGCCGGGGGTGACATCAACGGCGTTGATCCCGAATTGACTTATGACGACAACCCGTTTGAGTTCCCCCGTCAACTGGTCTCCAGCTGGCTGGTCCGTCAGGGCAATGTGGATAATCGGGCAAACCGCGCAACAGGATGGACGGTGGCCCATGAGTACTTCGAGCAGGGCATAGGAGCACTTGGCGGCGGGAACCTCGAGGCGACCGCGATCGGAAATTTTTACAACCTCTCCTTGAGCATCCCGAGCATCGGCCAGCAGATTGGTGGCCGCACGGCAGAGCTCAGCAAGGTCAAGATCACCGGTGGCGGCCTGCTGACAGCTACCGCCGGCGGCGACATTCTCGGCGGTGTTTACTACGTCGGTGCCGGCTCCGCGGCCTTGAGCGCAGGAGGCTCTCTGGGCGCCGGGAGGCCCGCGGCCCCGTTCTTTGATCTGCCCTTGAATCCCGTGCTCGCGATCGGCGATGCACGCTTTGACGTTATCGCGCGCGGAGATCTGGAATTGTCCGCGATGGTGAATCCCACGTTCATCCCGCAGGGGCCACACCAGAAGCAGTTCACTGACACGGATCGGAACAGCTATTTCCTGAGCTATGGCAGTGCCAGCGCTGTGGTGCTCGGCTCCATTACAGGTAACTTGCGGCTGAGGGACACGACAGAACTGCTGGTGGGGGCTTTCGAGCCGGACTTCTCCCAGGAAATCGACAACTCCACGCTCCAGCTGCTGGCGCCCTCTCTGGACATGATCGCTTACACGGGTGACGTGCTGATCGATGGCGATTACACGCTGGCGCCGGCTCGGAATGCCGGCCTGAGCCTGCTCGCCGCCGGCAACATTCTTCTCAACCGGGCGTTGGTGCTGTCGGATGTCAGCGCCCTGCCGGGAATTGAAAGCCCGCGAGCCTTCAACGACTTTCAGAGTGCCGGGGCGCTGGTCGCAAAACTCAATCCTGAGAGTTTGCGTAGTGCTGCCACTGCCGCCAACGTGTTGTCGTCGCAGCCGATCCACTCGGACTCGACGCAAGGCCGGGTGCTTTTTGCAACCCGCGACGGTGACATCCAGGGGGGCGAAGGCGCGCTCCTGTTTCTCGCGCGCGCAGCGGAGCTTAATGCGGGCAGGGATCTCGTGAACCTCGATGTCATCATCCAGAATCTCGACGCCGATGACGTGAGCCTGATCTCCGCGGGCCGCAACCTTTTTTACCAGACGCCGCGTCTGCCTGTGGATACCCGCATCGGGAGTGCCGGTGCAGTGCTCTCCACCAGCAACACGATCAACGTGTGGGGGCCGGGACGCCTGGTGGTAACCACCGGCCAGGGGCTGGATCTTGGCACCGCCGGCGGCGTTCTCTCGCGAGGCAGCACACTCAATGCCGCGCTGCCTGGCATCGGTGCCAGTCTCTCGCTTTTCGCTGGCCTCGGATCGGCAGGGCTCGACTTCGATTCCTTCGTGGAAGCCTACTTCACAGCGGGAGCCCCCTACGCTGACGCTGTCGCACAGTACATGCGAGATCTCACCGGCGACTCCGATCTGACGGAAGAGCAGGCACTTGTGGGTTTCAGGGCCTTGTCCGGCGCAGACCAGACCGAGCTCGTTCTAAGCACTTTCTTCTCGGAGCTGCGTGAAACGGGACGCGTCGCGGCGGTGAGTACCGGGCCGAGCTACGCCCGAGGAGATGCCGCGATCAAGGCGTTGTTCCCTGCGGAAAATTACGCAGGTGGTATGGATCTCTTCTTCAGCCAGATATTCACCGTGGCGGGTGGTGATATCGAATTGCTGGCACCAGGTGGCGCGATCAACGTGGGCCTCGCCACGCCTCCCTCGAGCTTCGGTATTGCCAAGCGGCCCTCGGAGCTTGGTATCGCCACCTTGAGCGAAGGAAACGTGCAGGCCTTCTTGCGCGATGACTTCAACGTCAATGAGTCCCGGGTATTCGCGGCCGATGGTGGCGACATCCTGGTCTGGTCGAATCTGGGTGATATCGACGCCGGTCGGGGCGCGCGAAGTGCGATCTCCGTGCCCGCCAACCAGTTCCAGTTCGACAATCAGGGCCGCGTGAAGCTGACAGTTCCCCCACCCATCCAGGGCAGCGGTATCCGCGCCTTCACCACCACGCCGGGGCGCAAGTTCGGGGACACGGATCTGGTCACGCCACGCGGCGTGGTCAACGCCAGTGAGGCGGGCATCGAGAGCGCCGGCAACATCACCATCGCCGCAGTAGCCGTGCTCGGCGCTGAAAACATCAAGGCTGGCGGGGCTGCAGTGGGTGTGCCCTCTGCGAACGTGGGTGTGGTGGGTGCGGGTGTGGCGGGCGCCGCAGGCGCCGCAAATGCCGCCTCCCGGTCCGCGGTGGACAGTTCCTCGGGTGCGGGCAGAGCAAACGATGCCACGTCGGGTCTCGGGGGGGCTTCAGTATCCTTCATTTCAGTGGATTTCCTCGGCTTCGGAGATGAAGAGGACGAGGGATGAAAAGGTCATCGCGCGCGGCCATCTCAATCACGCTTGCGCTGCTCTTGGGCATGACTTGCAAGCTTGCCTGGGCAGGTGCCGGTATGCCGGTTGAGTCTGATGCAACTGCCGCTGCAACTGCCGCGGCCGAGGCCGAGATGGAGGCGATCGAAGCCTTTGATATCTGGGAGTACCAGGTGGAAGGTAACACCTTGCTGCCTGCCATCGATGTGGAGCGGGCCGTCTATGCCCATCTGGGAGAACGCAAGACCATCGATGATGTGACGGCCGCCCAGCGACAACTGGAAGCGGCCTATCACAGCCGGGGCTATGGCACAGTGCTGGTCGATATCCCTGAGCAGGACGTGGAGGGTGGGGTTGTGCGTTTGAAGGTGACAGAGGCCCCGGTAAGAAGGCTGTCAGTCTCAGGATCCCGCTATTTCTCGCTCGGCAGAATCAAGGCAGGCGTGCCATCGCTGGCCGAGGGCAGGGCGCCTCATCTGCCGACCGTTCAGAAGGAGCTTGCGGCGCTGGCAAACCGCTCGCGCGATCGGGTGATTACGCCGGTGCTGAAGCCCGCGCTCGAGCCCGGCAAGCTTGATGTCGATCTGCAGGTCAAAGACGAACTTCCGCTGCATGGCTCGCTTGAAATGAATGATCGTTTCAGCGCGGACACCAAACGGTTGCGGTTGAGCGCAAGTGTGCGCTACGACAACCTGTGGCAAAGGGGCCACAGCCTTGGCGCTTCCTATCTGGTATCGCCGGAAAATCGTGATGAAGTCGAGGTCTTCTCCGCCAACTATCTGTGGCGGTTCGAGCGGCTGGACCACCTGCTTTCCCTCTATGCGGTGCGGTCCAACAGCGATATTGCGACCGTGGGCACGCTGGGTGTGATCGGCAACGGAACGATTGCCGGCGCCCGCTACACGATCCCGCTCAAGGCCCTTGAAGGTTATTTTCACACCTTCACCCTGGGCCTGGACTACAAGGATTTTGGTGAGTCCATCGGCCTGCTCGGTAATGACGCCATCAACAGTCCCATCAGCTACACCATGTTCAACGCCAATTACAACGGCACGTGGTATGGGGAGGGCTATCTGAGCCGCATGGATTTCACGCTCAACGCCGCGCCACGGGGGCTTGGCAACACCGACAAGGAGTTTTCACGCAAGCGCTTCAATGCGGATCCGAACTTCGTTTTCGCCACGCTCACTTTCGATCACGAGCACGCGGTGTGGGCCGGGCTCAGGCTGTTCGCCAAGGTTGGTGGGCAGGTGGCGAATTCACCGCTGATCAACAACGAGTCCTACGCGGCGGGTGGGGTGAACAATGTCCGGGGCTACCTGGAGTCCGAGAAGCAGGGTGACGATGCGCTCAATGGCAGCTTTGAACTGCGCTACGGCGTCCCGAAACCGTCCGGGCTGGCTCAGCTCCGCGAGCTCGACCTGTTCACCTTCACGGATGTCACCGGCTTGCGGATCAAGGACCCGCTGCCGGGTTCAGTGGAGGAGGCAATGCTCTGGAGCGCGGGCTTAGGGTTTCGCATGAGGGGGTTTGACTCGGTCAACGCAATGTTGCTCTGGGCCCTGCCTCTCAGGGACTCCGAACGAACCGAGGCCGGTGACGGTCGGGTTCACTTCAACCTGGGCTACGAGTTCTGAAGATTCTCGACACGAGGCTCTCTTTGTCACAGAACCGTAACACTCCCCGCTGACCATATGCGCGCCCGCACTGAGTCCTTCTCCTCACGAGTAAACACCCGATGCTTTTCCTGCGCGCCCTCGCCCTGTTCGGACTTACGGCTCTCACGGTGCAGGCTCATGCCTGGTGGAATCCCGACTGGGCTTACCGCAAGGCGATTACGCTGGACACCACACCCGCCGGCGCCGGCATCCAGCAAGATCTGCTGGACGTGCCGGTGCTGGTCAGGCTGCACACCGGAAACTTCTCGCATTTTCTCGACCTCACCGATGGTGGGGGAGACATACGATTCGTCGCCGGGGATGACAAGACCCTCTTGCAACATCACATCGAGAAAATCGATGTGGTCAACGAGCTTGCCTTCATCTGGGTGAAGATGCCCGCAATCAATGGAGGACAGGGCCCGGCGCCTCTGACGCCTGCGAGCGAGACGGATGTGGTGCCGGATGGCAGAAACAAGATCTACCTTTATTTCGGCAATCCTCAGGCTGCAGGCACCTCCCAGACAGCCAGCACCTATGGGCCGGGCAACGCACTGGTCTACCACTTTGATGACGCGGGTGGGGCTCCGCTGGATAGATCAGCCAACGCGCTACCTGTGCTTTCGGCGCGTGGCCTCGTGTCGTCGCCGTCGCTCATTGGGGATGGCGTGCGCTTTGCCGGTAATGGCGTGCTCAATATTGCGGATGCCCCTCAACTGGCAATAGATCCGACCCGCGGATGGGGTATGAGTGTGTGGCTCAAGATGGATGCCCCACAGACCGATGCCTGGGTGTTTGATCGCGCCATTGACAAGCAGCGCCTCAATCTTGCCATTGATGGCACCACGCTGCGGCTCGCCTATACAGATGCCGCAGGTGTCACCCACTCCCCAGCCGAGGCCCAGCTTATGCTGGGCGCATGGCATCACCTCGCAGTGTCGCTGCAGAACGCGACGATGTCCCTATACGTGGATGGCGTCGAGGCTGGAACAGTCACCATTCCCGTGGAGCCCATGGCTGGTGACATGACCATGGGCGGCGCTGAGGAGGGTAGCCACGGCCTTCAGGCCGAGCTCGATGAGCTCCGCATCAATGCAGAAGCTCCCGCGGCAGCTCTCATCCGCTTCGGCGCAGTCTCCGAAGGACTCGACGGGCTGGGCATCACCTATCTGGCGGATGAGAACATGGAGACGGAAGGCGGCGGAGAGACCTCAGATGAGGGCCACTCCTCTTACTTCGGCATCATTCTCAATCAGGTCTTCGGTAACGAACAGGCGATCATTGAACAGTCTGTGATTGTGATCTGTGCGCTGATGGCGCTCGTGGCGTTTGCCGTGATGGCCCTGAAACAGACTTATCTCATGGTCTGCCGCAAGTCTTCCGAGCGCTTCCTGCAGGCCTATGAGGGCGTGGGCCTGAGCGCCGGGCGGCGGCTCGATGCCCTGCTGCCTGATGAAGCAGCTTATGGCAAATCGCCGCTCTTCCGTGTCTACCGGCAAGGCATCAAGGAACTTCAGCGGCGACTTGATCGAGATGAAGGCCGTGGCATCAACGAGCGCTCCCTGATGGCGATCCGGGCCGCCATGGATGCGGTGATGGTGCGTGAGGGCCAGAAGCTCAACGCTCAGATGGTGCTGCTGACCATCGCGATCTCCGGTGGCCCGTTCATAGGGCTGCTCGGTACCGTGGTGGGTGTGATGGTGACCTTTGCAGCCATTGCCGCAAGTGGCGACGTCAACATCAATGCAATCGCACCCGGCATGGCAGCCGCGCTGCTCGCCACCACTGCCGGACTGGGCGTCGCGATACCGGCCCTGTTCGGCTACAACTACCTCGGCTCGAAGGTCAAGGAAATCTCGGCAGACATGCATGTCTACGCCGATGAGTTCCTCTCCCGGATCAACGAGCTGCACGGGGTCTGAGGAGAATCTCCATGGCCAGTGCCGGCAAGGAAGACAACGAACCCTACGATGACATCAACATCACGCCGATGCTCGACCTGGCGTATGTGCTGCTCATCATCTTCATCATCATGACCACGGCCAGCATCCAGGGCATCACGGTCAACCTGCCCCAGGCGAGCGCGGCCCCGAGTCTGGCAAAACCCAAGACCAAGGCCGTGACCATCACGGCAGAGGGCCAGATCTACCTCGACACCTATCCCGTGACCCTGCAGGAACTTGAACAACGCCTCGGTCAATACAAGGCCGCCGACCCCGAACTGCCAGTGGTCGTCAAGGGCGATGCCGCAGTCCAGTACCAGAAGGTCATGGAAGTGCTCGACATGATAGGGCGACTGCAGATTACCCAGTTGGGGCTTGTCACCCAGAAGCTCGTGAAGTGATGGTCAGCGATGCCGCAGGATGACCGAGCGGAGAAACGCAACTGGCGGGGTCTTGCGGTGGCCATCGCCATTGGTCTCGTGCTGGTTGGACTCCTCGTGTTCGGTGCCTTGCGCATGATGCGCAACTCCGAACTGGCCCCGCCGCCGAAAGAGCAGCAGATCATCGTCATGCCAAGGACGGAACCACCTCCGCCACCTCCGCCTCCGCCGGAGCAACCACCTCCACCGGAGGAAGAGAAGCTTGAAGAGCCCGTTCCAGAGGAAGAGCCCACGCCGGAGCCGGACGCAGCGGATGAGCCAGCACCCGGCGACGATCTCGGGGTGGATGCCGAGGGTTCCGGAAGTGGAGATGGCTTCGGGCTGGTGGGCAAGAAGGGTGGGCGGGGTCTCATCGGTGGCGGTGACCGTAATCGCTGGTACGCGGGCATCGTCCAGCAGGATCTCCAGCGTCGTCTGATGGAGAGTGAGGACGCCCGCAAGGCGAAGTACGCCGTTGTAATCCGCCTGTGGTTCTCCCCCGAGGGATCTGTGTCCCGCTTTGAATTGGCAGGTGCGACCGGAGATCCCGCAAGTGAAGAGGCTCTGCGTGCGGTCCTCGGCAAGCTCCGTCTCGACCGCCCACCCCCGGAAAACATGCCGCAGCCCATGAAGCTGCGAATCGTCTCACGCTGAAGCCCATCACTCTTGAGGCCTGCAACTTGAAAACGCTTTATCCAACCCCGATTGCCCTTGCCCTCGCGCTGTGTCTGGGTCAGGTCGCACCTGCAGAGGCCGGCGACGAGACGCGTGACCTGCTGGAACTCAAGCACACGGTGGTCAACCTGGTTGACGCCCTGGTGGCCCAGGGGGTGCTGAACAAGGATCAAGCGGCCACTCTCATTGCGAAGGCCGAGCGCGATGCCGCACAACAGGCAAGCCGCTCTCTCGCCGCGGAACCAGACGCTGGCACATCCGGTGCAGCGGGTCAGCGCCCGACCGGCCCTGATGGCAAACCCGTGGTGCGGGTGGGCTACGTTCCCGAGGTGGTGAAGGAAGAGCTTCGCAATCAGCTTCGCGCGGAGATGCGCGCGGACATTCTCGCGGATGTCTCGGAAAAGGCCCGTCAGGAGAAGTGGGGCACACCGGAGGCCTTGCCCGCGTGGTTGAATGCGATTTCGCTCTACGGGGACGCCCGCCTGCGCAACCAACTGGATGTGTTTGACTCGGACAACCCGGAGACTCTGGGCGGCCAGAATCTGTACCTGGACATACTCGCC
>Ga0315906_10004326_pt1 | contig 18309 bp, 17 predicted proteins | sample LakEriMetagenome_4_FD_203526 | JGI IMG/M metagenome (GOLD analysis project Ga0315906, IMG submission 203526) | Freshwater fungal communities from buoy surface, Lake Erie, Ohio, United States - Buoy 2 MA122 | ecosystem: Environmental > Aquatic > Freshwater > Lake > Lake biofilm | place: USA... | reverse complement strand
CTTCCACGCCCGGTGAAGTCCCATCGACATCAGGTCATTCATCAGGTCGTAGCGCTCGGCCACCGAATGAAAAACCCCGGCGACTCGCGCCGCTTTGTCGTCTTCGGCGACGGAAGAGAACCCGAAGTGCGTGCGCCCGCTTTCGCTCATGACTAGGCCTTAACCGCAGCCACCGCGTGGCCGCGCCACGGCGGTGCTGCTCATGGCTGCCGCCTGGGCAGCAGGCGCAGCCTCACGGCTCGCACCCGCTTCGGCAAGCCGGCGAAGATAGTCTTCCCAGAGCGCTTGCTGGCGATCGCCCAGCCAGTAGAGGTAGTCCCAGGAAAAAATGCCGGTGTAGTGGCCATCGGAAAACATCGGCTGGATCGCGTAGTGGCCGACCTGCTCGATTGCCTGGATCGTAACCTCGGCTTTCCCCGTCTGCAGGGTCTCCTGCCCCGGACCGTGGCCTCGAACCTCGGCCGACGGCGAATAAACGCGCATGAGCTCGCAGGGCAGCCGAAACTGGCGGCCATCGGAGTACTCGAGCTCCAGCACACGAGACACTTCATGGAGCACGATTCGCGTCGGAATCGGGGTGTTCGGGTCGAGACCAGCCATTGGAATTCCAGCCCGGCAGAGGCAAAGAGGGACCTGGATGTTAGCGGAATTCTCGCAAACCCAAGGCCGACAGACGCTCGCGAAGCAGCGCCCTGAGCGCGGGCAGGGCCTCGCGACTGCGGGCGATGCGCTCGGCCACCCGCGCCGGGTCGCGCACGGGGGGTGCGCTCCAGACCGAGCCCGGGAAGGTCGGGTCGTCCCGCCAGCGCCCCATCACATGCCAGTGCAGATGCGGCACCACATTGCCAAGGCTCGCGAGGTTGATCTTGTCGGGCTGCATGCCATCGCGAAGCCCCCGCTCGACCTCAAACACCACCCGCATCAGATGGTCGCGGTCTGGCCCCCCCAGATCGCAGGTTTCAGCAATATGCGCGTTCCAGATCACACGCAGAAAAGCAGGATACTGCGGCTCGTCGGCAAGCACCACACGCAGCCGCTCGTCGCTCGCGAGCACGTCGCCGCCCGGCTGCGTGCAAAGCGGACAATCTGAAACCCGGGACGGAGCAGACATGGTGAGCCTAGCGGCGAGGTGACGGCACAGCCCGCGGCTCAGAACTTGGTGTAGCCGCCATCGATCAGCAGATCGGCGCCTGTCATGTAAGACGATGCCTCGCTTGCCAGATAGACGGCGATGCCACCGAAATCATCGGCCGTACCCCAGCGACGAAGCGGCACCCGCGGCAACACGGCGCTTGCGAATTTCTCATCGCCAAAAATACCGTTGGTCATGTCGGACTCGATCCAGCCGGGGAGGATGGAATTGACGCGAATCCGATACCGCGCAAGCTCGACCGCGAGCGCACGCGCATACGAGGTGACCGCGCCCTTCGAGGCCCCGTAGTGACTGTTTCGTGCAGCGCCTTCAACCGCTGCAGTGCTTGCGGTGACCACGAGCGAGCCGCCTGCGCCGCGCTCGATCATGTGGCGCGAGGCTGCGCGCAAGGTGAAGAACACCCCGTCAAGGTTGACCCGCATCACCCGACGAAACTCCTCGTGCGTCATCGCGCCGATCGGCGTTGAAAACGATGACACGCCCGCATTCGCGAAACAGGCATCCACATGGCCCAGCCGCGCCAACGATTCGGCGAACGCCGCATCAACCGCTTGCTCGTCGCCGACATCGCAGATCTGAGCATGCACGCTGCCCAACACAGCGAGTTCGGCGCGCGCGCGCTCGGTTTTGTCGGGGTTGGTTCCCCAGATCGCTACCCGGGCGCCGGCCTGTAACAGCGCGCGCGCCATGCCCAGTCCGATACCGCCATTGCCGCCCGTGACCACCACAGCGCGACCGGTGAGGTCAAACCCTGAATAGCTCATTGACAGTCCTCAGACCAGAACGCGCTCGATGCCACCGGCGTTGGCCCGGCCAACATAATCAGGAAGCCAGTTCTCACCGAGCACATGACGAGCAATCTCAACCACAATGTAATCGGCTTCAGTGCCAGCGTCTTCCGAATAGCGCGACAGCCCCTGCAGGCATGACGGGCAGGAGGTGAGGACCTTGACCGGCGTGGCGGCCTGCGCGCGCAGCGCGAGCGCCCCCTTCCTCATTTCCTCTTCCTTGCGAAACCGCACCTGGGTGGAAATGTCGGGGCGCGTGACCGCGAGCGTTCCCGACTCGCCGCAGCAGCGGTCATTGCGCTCCACCCGGCCGTTGACGCTGTCATTGATGAGGGCGTTCACCACCTTCATCGGCTGGTGCGTTTTCATCGGGCTGTGGCAGGGGTCGTGATACATGTAGCGTGTGCCGGTCACTTGCTCGAGTTTCACGCCCTTCTCAAGCAGAAATTCATGGATGTCCAGAATGCGGCAGCCGGGGAAAATGCGCTCGAACTCATAGCCCTGCAGCTGATCGAAGCAGGTGCCGCACGACACCACGACCGTACGGATGTCGAGATAGTTGAGGGTGTTGGCCACCCGGTGAAACAGCACCCGGTTGTCGGTGATGATCTTGTCGGCCTTGTCGAACTGACCCGAGCCGCGCTGCGGATAGCCGCAACACAGATAGCCCGGCGGCAGCACCGTCTGAACACCCACATGCCAGAGCATCGCTTGGGTGGCCAGCCCCACCTGCGAGAACAGCCGCTCGGAACCGCAGCCCGGGAAATAGAAAACCGCCTCGGCATCCGAGGCCACTTTCTGCGGGTCGCGGATGATGGGCACATAGCGCGAATCTTCAATATCAAGAAGCGCGCGCGCAGTCTTTTTGGGCAGATTGCCGGGCAGCTTCTTGTTGACGAAATGAATGACCTGCTCGCGCATCACCGGGCGGCCCACCGTCGCGGGCGGTTTGGCGCTCTGGCGTTTACCGAACGAGCGAAACACATCGACCGCAAAGCGCTGCGCCTTGTAGCCCACCCCCACCATGGCCGCGCGGGTGGCGCGGATGGTGTCGGGATCGGTGGCATTCAGGAAGAACATGGCGGCGGCGTTACCCGCGTTGAATTTCTTCTTGCCCATCTTGCGAAGCAGGTTTCGCATGTTCATGGAGACATCGCCGAAATCGATGTCAACCGGGCAGGGCGCTTCGCATTTGTGGCACACCGTGCAGTGATCGGCCACGTCCGAAAATTCATCCCAGTGGCGAACCGACACACCGCGCCGGGTCTGCTCCTCGTACAAGAAAGCCTCGATGAGAAGCGAGGTCGCAAGGATTTTATTGCGCGGGGAGTAGAGCAAATTCGCGCGCGGCACATGCGTGGCACACACAGGCTTGCATTTGCCGCAGCGCAAGCAGTTCTTCATCGAATCGGCAATGGCGCCAATGTCGGACTCATGAAGAATGAGCGACTCTGCACCCATCAGTCCGAAGCTCGGCGTGTAGGCGTTACGCAAGTCGCCCGGCACCGCCGGGTCGGCGAGGAGCTTGCCCCGGTTGAAGCGCCCCTCGGGATCGATGCGGGCTTTCCACTCGCGGAACTCGGCAGTTTCATCATCAGTCAGAAACTGCAGCTTGGTGATACCGATGCCGTGCTCGCCCGAGATGACGCCACCCAGCGAACGGGCCAGCGCCATGATGCGCTCGACCGCATCCTCGGCCTCTTTCAGCATGCCGTAATCGTCAGAGTTGACCGGGATGTTGGTGTGCACATTGCCATCCCCCGCATGCATGTGAAGCGCGACGAACACCCGGCTGCGGAGAAGCCTGCGATGCGCACCCTCCACCGCCTCGAGCACCGGCGCAAAGGCCAGCCCCGGAAAGAGCTCGCGTAGCGGCTCGCGCAGTTCGGTCTTCCAGGACACGCGAATCGTGCGGTCCTGCAGCAGATGGAAGAGCTGGGCTGCGGGCTCGGCGACCAGACGCTCATCGAGCGCCGGCAGCACCCCGCCCAGGCCCTCGGCGTGGAGCGCGGTGCGCACCGCAGCGAGCGGCTCATCGATACACGCCAGCAGCATGCGCCAGCGGCGACCCACCGCAGCGAGCAATTCCAGCGCTCGCGCACGCCGCTCGGCGAGCAGTTCGTCGGGCGACACCCCTTCTTCGCGCGCCTCGCTGGTACGGCCCATGGCAAGCGGACCCGACAGCAGTCGCTCAAGCTCAACGACCAACGCGAGCTTGTTGCGGATCGAGAGCTCGATGTTGATACGCTCGATGCCGTCGGTGTAGTGCCCCATGCGATCAAGCGGGATCACCACGTCTTCATTGATCTTGAACGCATTGGTGTGACGGGCAATGGCCGCGGTACGGGCCCGGTCAAGCCAGAAGAGCTTGCGCGACTCGGCCGATACCGCAATGAACCCCTCGCCCGAGCGCGAGTTGGCAATGCGAACCACCTCAGAGGTGGCAAGCGCTACGCCCGCATCATCATCACCCACGATATCGCCGATTAGCACCATCTTGGGCAGCCCGCCCCGGCGCGATTTGGTGGCGTAACCGACTGCGCGGAGATAGCGTTCATCAAGATGCTCGAGCCCGGCCAGGATCGCGCCATGCGGCAGCAAATCGAGATAGGTCTTGATCTCGACGATCGAGGGCACGGCGTCTTTCGCCTGCCCAAAGAACTCCAGACACACGGTGCGGATGTGCGAGGGCATGCGGTGCAGCACCCAGCGCGCCGAAGTGATCAGGCCGTCACAGCCCTCCTTCTGCACGCCCGGCAGACCGGCCAGAAACTTGTCGGTGACATCTTTGCCAAGGCCAGCCTTCCGAAAACGCGCCCCTGGAATCTCGAGCATCTGTTCGCGGATGGGCGCGCCACGCATGGCGCCGTTGGCGCCCAGCTGCGATGGTGCAAACCACTTCAGTTCGAAACGCGCCACGGGCACATCGTGAATTTTTCCCAGGTTATGGCCGATGCGGCTCACTTCCAGCCAGTTGCCATCGGGGTCGACCATGCGCCACCAGGCGAGATTGTCAAGGGCGGTCCCCCAAAGGACCGCCTTCTTGCCGCCCGCGTTCATCGCTATGTTGCCGCCAATGCAGGAGGCATCAAGCGAGGTGGGATCGACCGCAAACACCAGCCCGGCATGCTCGGCGGCATCGGTGACGCGACGCGTGACCACCCCCGCCCCGCTCAGGATGGTGGCCACCTCGTGATCAAGCCCGGGCAGGCGGATGCGCTCAACCGGCCCCAGCGCCTCGAGTTTTTCGGTGTTGATCACGGCTGAAAACGGTGTGAGCGGAATGGCGCCGCCCGTGTAGCCGGTGCCGCCGCCGCGCGGAATGATGGTGAGGCCGAGCTCGACGCAACCCTCCACCAGCCCGGCGATTTCATGCTCGCTATCGGGGGTGAGCACCACAAACGGATATTCCACCCGCCAATCGGTGGCGTCGGTCACATGGGACACCCGCGACATGGCATCGAAACGGACGTTGTCCCGCGCGGTAATCCGCGACAGACGCCGTAGCGCCTTCTGACGCAGGGTCTGGGTGTGCGCAAAGGCCGCTTCAAAATTTCGTACCGCGCCTCGCGCACGCTCAAGGAGGCGCCCCACTTTCGCTGCCCGCGAATCGTTGGCAGAGGCCAATGCGCCCGGTGATGGCTCGCCCTCGACGCCTTGCGCCTCATCACGTCGGCGTTCGACCTCGGCCAGGCGGTGTTCGAGTGCCTCGATCAGCATTCGCCGACGCTTGGGGTTGTCGAGCAGATCATCCTGCAGATAGGGATTACGCTGCACCACCCAGATGTCGCCCAGCACCTCGTAGAGCATTCGAGCCGAGCGCCCGGTACGCCGCTCACCGCGCAGGTCTTCGACGACGGCCCAGGCATCGTCGCCCAGCAATCGGCGCACGATCTCGCGGTCGGAGAACGAGGTGTAGTTGTAGGGAATCTCGCGCAGGCGCGGCGCCTGTGCAGCGGCTGATTCAACGATGTCGAGCGGAATGGGTGCGTTCATGAGGCTTCGAATCAATCGGTCATTGTAGAGGAGCGCTTACGAAGGGCGACAGTAACCACCGCCACCAGTCATTGGGCACCCACAACAGGAACGCGGTCATCACCACGTAACGGACAAACCGGCCCGCCACCGTCCAGGCCATCGAGGGCCAGAACGGCAGCTTGAGCCAACCCGCGACCGAGCAGAGCGGGTCGCCCACCACCGGCAGAAACGAAAAAAACAGCGCCCGTGGGCCCAGCCGCTCAAACCACTTCAGGTAGCGTGTTTCCTTACCCCGTGCAACCGCCTCGTGCGCCCCCCAGCCCATCCAGTAATTGACTGCGCCCCCCAACGTGTTGCCCAACGTGGCAACCGCCACCACCAGCCAGAACTGCTCGGGATTGAGCTTGGCATAGCCAAATACGGCCGGCTCGGATCCCATGGGCAGCAGGGTGGCCGACACGAAGGCGATCACGAAAACGGTTGAGAGCCCATGCTGGGGCAGGGCAAACCATTCGAGAAGACGGGCGATCCAGGATTCCATGGCTGAGTACGGCCTCGGGCGGCGGGGCAGGACAGACTCGCCCGAGCGTGCGTCGGAATGCGCCGATGGCCGGTACGCGGGCTTGTTACGATGGAGACTCTAGCAGTGGCGCGGGCGGGCCGCGTTGATGCCAGCAGAGCCATCGGGGCTGCCGGACTAAACTATTGGGATGCCTACCGACTACCTGAAGCGAATCCTGACCGCCCGCGTCTACGACGTGGCGCGCGAGACGCCCCTTGAACCGGCGGTCAACCTGAGCGCGCGTCTTCGCAACCGCGTGCTGTTGAAGCGCGAAGACCTCCAGCCGGTTTTCTCCTTCAAGCTGCGCGGCGCCTATAACAAGATGGTGCAGCTTCCCCCCGAACAGCTGGCACAGGGCGTGATCGCCGCCTCGGCGGGCAATCACGCACAGGGCGTGGCATTGGCCGCCCGCAAACTCGGCTGCCGGGCGGTCATCGTGATGCCGGTCACCACGCCCCAGGTGAAGGTCGAGGCGGTTCGCGCGCGCGGCGCCGAGATCGTCCTCCATGGCGATTCTTACAGCGACGCCTACGCGCAGGCGCTCCTGCTGCAGGCCGAGCAGAGCCTGGTTTTCGTGCATCCCTTCGACGACCCCGATGTGATCGCGGGCCAGGGCACCGTGGGCATGGAGATCCTGCGCCAGCATCAGGGCCCGCTTCATGCGGTGTTTGTTGCCATTGGCGGCGGCGGCCTGATCGCCGGCATCAGCGCATACGTCAAGCAGATCCGGCCCGACGTGAAAGTGATCGGCGTGCAAACCACCGACTCCGACGCCATGCGCCGGTCGCTGGCTGCCGGCCGGCGCATCGAACTTGCCGAGGTTGGCCTCTTTTCTGACGGCACCGCAGTCAAGAAGGTGGGTGAAGAGACCTTCCGCCTGTGTCGTCAGTATGTGGATGACATCATCCTGGTTGACACCGACCAGCTGTGCGCCGCAATCAAGGATGTTTTCGAAGACACCCGCACCACGCTGGAACCGGCGGGCGCACTCTCGGTGGCGGGTCTCAAGGCTTATGTTGCGCGCGAGCGAATCCGCAATGAATCGCTGGTTGCAATCGCCTGCGGCGCCAACATGAATTTCGACCGTCTGCGCTTTGTCGCCGAACGCGCGGAGGTGGGCGAGCGGCGCGAAGCGGTGTTTGCCGTCACCATCCCGGAAGAACGGGGCAGCTTCCGCCGCTTCTGCGAGACAGTCGGCCCGCGTAATGTCACCGAGTTCAACTACCGAATCGCCGACTCGCGCGAGGCGCATGTTTTCGTCGGCGTCCAGGTTCAGAGCCCGGCGGAGGCCGCGCGCATCGCCCGGGGGTTCGTGAAGGCGGGCTTCCCCACGCTCGACCTCACGGATGACGAACTCGCCAAACTCCACATCCGCCATCTGGTGGGGGGCCACTCGCCGCTTGCGCGCGACGAGCGCCTCTACCGGTTCGAGTTCCCCGAGCGGCCGGGTGCGCTCATGCGCTTTCTCACCAGCATGAGCCCCAACTGGAATATTTCGCTTTTTCACTACCGCAACCATGGAGCCGACTACGGGCGGATTCTGGTCGGACTGCAGGTTCCGTCAGGAGAAAACCGTCAACTTCGCGAGTTTCTTGACACGCTCGGCTACCGCCACTGGGACGAAACTGACCACCCTGCGTATCGACTCTTTCTCGGGACTCAGATATAATCCAAGCAAATTCAACCTGTTATGCAAATCCTCACGCTCGGACTCAACCACCAAACCGCGCCGCTTTCGCTGCGCGAGAAAGTGTCATTTCCAGCTGACACTTTGCGCGAGGCTTTGCTCGATTTGCGTGGCCGCCTCGAGCGGTTGCTGCCTGAAAGCGCCATCCTCTCCACCTGCAACCGCACCGAGATTTATTGCGCCACTCCCCAGGCGGGCGAGGCGCGGGTGGCGGTGACCGAGTGGCTGAGCGCGCATCGCCACACCGGCCGAATCGATGATCATCTCTATTCGCTGCCCGACAACCAGGCGGTGCGGCACGCATTCCGGGTCGCTTCGGGTCTCGATTCCATGGTGCTCGGCGAACCGCAAATTTTGGGGCAGATGAAAGACGCCGTGCGCGCCGCGCAGGAATCCGGCGCGCTCGGCACGCACCTCCATCAGCTGTTCCAGCGCAGCTTCGCGGTCGCCAAGGAAGTCCGCTCGTCCACCGAAATCGGCGCCCACTCGGTCTCCATGGCGGCAGCCGCCGTACGGCTCGCGCGCCGCATCTTCGATGACATCAGCAAGAGCAGCGTGCTTTTCATTGGCGCCGGCGAAATGATCGAGCTCTGCGCCACGCATTTTGCGGCCCAGCATCCCCGGCGGGTGGTGATCGCCAACCGCACCGCCGAGCGGGCCGACCGGCTGGCGCAGCAATTCGGCGCCGAAACCATGCGGCTGGCCGATCTCCCCAACCGACTCGAAGAATTCGACATCGTGGTCTCCTGCACGGCCAGCACGCTACCGATCGTGGGCCTGGGCATGGTCGAGCGCGCCTCGAAAGCGCGTCGCCGCCGTCCCATTTTCATGGTGGATCTGGCCGTTCCGCGCGACATCGAGGCCGAGGTCTCGCGGCTCTCTGACGTCTACCTCTACACCGTCGACGATCTGGGCCGCCATGTCGATGCTGGCAAGGAAAGCCGGCGGGCGGCGGTTGCCCAGGCCGAGGCCATCATCGAGACCCGGGTCGATGCATTCATGCAATGGATGAGCTCACGCGCAGTGGTGCCCGCCATCCGCACGCTCCATCAGCGCGGTGAGGCGCTGAAGGCAACCGAGCTCGAGCGCGCACGCCGGCTGCTCGCGGGCGGCCAGTCGCCCGAACAAGTGCTCGAGGCGCTCGCGCACGCGCTCACCAGCAAGTTCCTGCACGGCCCCACCCGACTGCTCCATGGCCACGGCGATGACCGTGACCGTATGCTGCATCTGGTTGACCATCTGCTGCCCGATCGCAACAGCCCGGGCACCGACGGCTCCGACCCCCGGCACTGAGCCCGCGCTGTCGCCCTGGCGGGCGGCGTACCATTGATGCCCATGAATGATTCCATGCGAGGCCGCCTCGAGCGGCTGGAGCCCCGGCTCGCCGAGGTTAACGCGCGCCTGTCCGGGCCCGACGCTGCGCGTGACCTCGCCGAATTCCGGCGCCTCACGCGCGAGCACGCGGAGCTCACCCAGCTGCTCGAACGTTTCAACGCCTATCAGCAGGCCGAAGCCGATCTCGCCACCGCCCGGCAAATGCGCGAGGATCCGGAGCTGCGCGAGTTCGCCGATGCTGAGGCCGACACCGCGTCGGCACGCATGCAGGCAGAACTCGACCGGCTACAGCGGCTGCTGCTGCCCCGCGACCCCAACGACGAACGCGACGTGCTGCTCGAGATCCGGGCCGGGACGGGTGGCGACGAAAGCGCGCTGTTCGCTGGCGACCTGCTGCGCATGTATCTGCGCTATGCCGAGCGCGCGCGCTGGCAAACCGAAATCCTTTCGGCCAACGTCTCCGAGCTGGGGGGCTACCGCGAGGCCATCGTCCGGATCGCGGGCGATGCGGTCTATTCGCGACTCAAGTTCGAGTCCGGCGGCCATCGAGTCCAGCGGGTCCCGGAAACCGAGGCTCAGGGCCGGATTCACACCTCCGCCTGCACGGTGGCGGTCATGGCAGAGGCTGATGAGGTGGGCGAGATCGACATCGATCCGTCGGAGCTTCGGATCGACGTCTTCCGCGCCTCGGGGGCGGGTGGACAGCATGTGAACAAAACCGAATCGGCGGTGCGGATCACCCATCTGCCCACCGGACTGGTGGCCGAGTGCCAGGACGATCGCTCGCAACATCGCAACCGCGACCGCGCAATGAAAGTGCTCGCCGCCCGGCTCAAAGACCGGCAGATGCGCGAAGCGCAGGCCCGTGAGGCCGCGCACCGGAAGTCGCTGATCGGCTCGGGCGACCGCTCAGAGCGCATTCGCACCTACAACTTCCCTCAGGGCCGCGTCACCGATCATCGGATCAACCTCACGCTCTACAAGCTCCAGCAGGTGGTTGACGGCGATCTCGATGAATTGCTCGATGCCCTCGCCACTGCGCATCAGGCCGAGCTGCTGCAGGCGCTTGCCGAGGCAGTCTGAGGCTGCCCGGTGACCGCACCCACCGCTGACAGCCTGATCGCAGCCAGCCCGCTGCCGCGCACGGAGGCGCGGCGCCTGCTCGAGCACGCAACCGGCCAGCGTAGGGAATGGCTGCTCGCCCACGGCGATGCGCCGTTAGCGCCTTTTGTAAGCGAGCGCTTCCTCGCTCTAGAAGCTCGGCGAATTGATGGTGAACCTCTGTCCTACCTGTGTGGTGAGCGTGAGTTTTACGGCCTCAGCCTGCGGGTCAATCGGGCGGTACTGATCCCAAGACCCGAGACCGAGCTGCTGGTGGACGCAGCCTGCGAGCTCGCCCCGCGGCATGCCACAGTCCTGGATCTGGGCACCGGTAGCGGCGCGATCGCGATCGCCATCGCGCTGACCCGGCCCGATCTTCAGGTCGTGGCGACCGACCGCTCAAGCGACGCGCTTGCTGTGGCGACCGAAAACGCGGCCCATCAGGGCCTGACCCCGAGCCGGCTGAGCTTTCGCGCAGGCTCCTGGTGGCAGGCCCTCGCCCACGCCGAGCGCTTCGAGATCATCGTCGCCAACCCGCCCTACATCGCCGACGCCGACCCGCATCTGGCCGAGGGTGACCTCAGGTTCGAGCCCCGTTCCGCGCTCGCCTCGGGCTCCGACGGGCTCGATGCGCTTCGAGAAATCGCATCCGGCGCCCTGGCCCACCTGGTCACCAGCGGCCGGCTCATCGTCGAGCACGGCTGGGACCAGGGCGCGGCCGTCCGCACGCTCTTTCTGCAGGCCGGGCTTCAGAACGTTCAGACCCAGCCCGATCTGGCTGGCCATGAGCGGCTCACGTTCGGCCGCGCGCCATGAAACGACCTCAGGACGTGCGTGGTATCGCCGCGCGCTCTACACTTCAGGTTTCAGGGACGCCGAGCCAGCAGGTTTCAGCGCCCCGCTTCCGGCCTCGTGCCGGCGCTCAACCCCACGGCGAAACCCGCCATCTCTGATCAAGAGGCCTCTGTATGGAAGCACGTGAATTCATTGCAAAGACCGTCACCGATAATCCGGTGGTCCTGTTCATGAAAGGAACCGCCCAGTTCCCGCAATGCGGCTTCTCCGGACGCGCGATCCAGATCCTGAAGTCATGCGGCGTGCGCAACCTCGTCACCGTCAACGTGCTCGAAGACGACGAAGTCCGCCAGGCGATCAAGGACTTTTCGAGCTGGCCCACCATTCCCCAGCTCTACATCCAGGGCGAGTTCGTGGGCGGCTCCGACATCATGGCCGAGATGTTCCAGTCGGGCGAGCTACAGAAAATCGTGCCCGCCGAGGCCCAGCAGGACTGAAGCCAGCCCATCCACCGCCCGCCCGCGGGGTGGGCGGTCAGGCCCGCTTGCGCGCGGGCCGACCCCTCAGAGGAGCGAACGCTCCAGCCGATCGAGCGTTTCGTAGGCGGGCAGCACCTGCGCCACGCTTGAATTGGGCTCGCGCCCGTCGCGGATCGCCGCGAAAAACTCGCGGTCCTGCAGTTCGATCCCGTTGGTGGAGACATAGCCCTTGCTCACATCGATCGGGTTTTCGCGACCATCCACCAGATCGTCGTAGCGAGCGATGAACGTGCCCTTGTCGCAGATGTAGCGAAAGAACGTACCAAGCGGCCCGTCGTTATTGAAGGAAAGCGACAGCGTGCAGATCGCGCCCCCCGCCACCTTCAGCTGAATCGACATATCCATCGCGATACCCAGCTCAGGGTGGATCGGTCCCTGCATCGCGCGTGCGTGCGCGGAAATCTCACCGGTCTGGTAGTGGAACAGATCCACCGTGTGCGCGGCATGGTGCCAGAGCAGGTGATCGGTCCAACTGCGCGGCTGGCCGAGCGCGTTCATGTTGGTGCGACGAAAGAAATAGGTCTGGACATCCATCTGCTGGATCTTGAGTTCGCCCGCTGCAATCTTGCGGTGGATCCACTGGTGGCTGGGATTGAAGCGCCGCGTGTGGCCTGCCATCGCGACCCGCCCGCTCTCCTTTTGCGCGGCCACAATGGCACGCGCATCAGCCAGGCTGTCCGCCATCGGAATTTCAACCTGCACATGTTTACCCGCGCGCAGACATGCGATGGTCTGGGCGGCATGCATCTGGGTGGGCGTGCAGAGAATCACCGCATCAATATCGGGGCGTGCCAGCACTTCGTCGAGTTCGGTCGTGGCCTGCGCAATGCCGTATTTCTGCGCAAACTCGCGGGTTTTATCGGGCAGACGCCCCACCACCGACACGACTTCCACACCTGAAATATTGCGAATGCCCTCGACATGCTTGGCGCCAAAAGCACCGGCTCCTGCAACGCACACCTTCATGACTGACTCCGGTTTTCAAGAATCATGTGACCCACCGCCGTATTGGAGGCGGGCACATGATAGAAACGATGGGTCTCGAGCACGGTCTCATCAAGCGCGCCGCGTGCGATGAGCCACATCACGAGTTCAATGCCTTCCGAGCCCGCCTCGCGCACATAGTCAATGTGCGGAATCTGCGCGAGCCCCGCAGCATCACCCGGCAGCCGATCGAGAAAGCGGTTGTCGAAGGCTTTATTGATGAGCCCGGCGCGCGGCCCCTGCAGCTGGTGGCTCATGCCGCCCGTGCCCCAGACCTGCACGTTCAGATCGCCGTCGAAGCTGTCGATCGCACGCCGGATCGCCTGACCCAGACGCCAGCAGCGGTGCCCGGTGGGCGGTGGATATTGCACCACGTTGACAGCCAACGGAATCACCTTGCAGGGCCAGGCCTCGGGCTGGCCGAACATCAGCGACATCGGCACCGTAAGACCGTGATCGACATCCATCTTGTTGATGATGGTGAGATCGAACTCATCGAGAATCACCGACTGCGCGATATGCGCGGCCAACTCCGGATGCCCGTGCACCGTGGGCACCTTGCGCGGGCCCCAGCCTTCATCGGCGGGCTCGAAGCGCTCGGCGCAGCCGATTGCGAAGGTGGGGATCATGTCAAGGCTGAACGCGGTGGCGTGGTCGTTAAACACCAGCACCACCACATCCGGGCGGTTGGCTGCGATCCAGCGGCGTGAAAATTCATAGCCTGAAAACAACGGCTGCCAATACGGTTCCTCGGTACGCCCCAGATCCATAGCAGCGCCAATGGCGGGAACATGCGAGGTGAAAACGCCGGCGGTTACGCGGGCCATGTCATTGCTCTCCGATCGTGCGGTTGCCGTCGGGCGAACGTCCGCCGGCGATCATCATCGCGCGGTAGTCGGCCTGCGACATGCCGGTCATGCGCGAAGCGGCCAACTCGAAACTCCAGCCGTCGGTGGAAAAAATCTTGGCGAGAAAATAAACATTGCCGCCGAGCGCAATCAGCCCGTTGTAATCACGCGCGAGCACGCCTTGCTTTTGCGCCTCGGTCATGGGCCACTCGTCGAGATAGGCGCGTTCGTTCGCCTTGAAGCGTTCGCGATTAGGCGCTTTCATAAGCGACATACAGAACTGGTTCAGGTGGTAGCCCATGCGCGACTGATCCGCATCGAAGATCGTCGTACCGGGAATATCGAGATAGGGTTTATGTAGCGCCATGTCGGTTGGCCCTTTAAGTTGACTGCTCGCTGGCCTTCACTAAAAGGCCAGTCACTCGTCTCATCAATCAGCCCAGTAGAGCCGCATCGGATTGTCGACCAGAAGTTTGCGCTGAAGCTCGGGCGTCGTCGCGATTCTTTGCACATAGTCAACCAGCAGCCCGTCATCTGGCATATGCGATTTCATGTTCGGATGCGGCCAGTCGGTGCCCCAGAGCACCCGGTCGGGAAAGGTTTCAACAATACGGCGCGCAAACGGGACCACGTCGTCATAGCGGGGAGGACCCGACTTCGACAGCCTCTCGGGGCAGCTCACCTTCGACCAGATGTTCGGATGCTCGGCGAGCATCCGCATGAATAGCCCAAACTCCGGGCCGTCCACGGGTTTGCTCACATCGGGCCGCCCCATATGATCAACCACCACGGTGGTGGGTAGCGCGGTGAAGAAGTCCCAGAGCTCAGGCAGATCCTGCGCCTCGAAATAAATCACCACATGCCAGCCAAGCGGCGCGATCCGGTGCGCGATCTCGGCAAGCACCTCACGTGGAGTGAAATCCACCAGCCGGCGGACAAAATTAAAGCGTGTGCCACGCACGCCCGCCTCATGCATGGCGCGAAGCTCGGCATCGGTGACATCGCGGCTGACGGTGGCCACACCTCGGGCGCGGCCCCCGGAATGCTGGAGTGCATCGACCAGCGCTCGGTTATCGGTGCCGTGGCAGGTGGCCTGCACGATCACATTGCGCTCAAACCCGAGAAAGTCGCGCAGCGCAAACAGTTGATCTTTCGACGCATCGCACGGCGTGTACTTGCGCTCAGGCGCATAAGGGAACTGCGCTGCAGGTCCGAACACATGGCAATGCGCATCGACCGCACCCGCTGGCACGCGAAACGTCGGCCGCGAAGGATTGGGATGAAAAACCAGCCAATCGGGATCCATATTCACCTCTTGTTGGAGTCCGACCGGATCTGCTCGAGGATCTGGTCAGCATGCTCGCGCCAGGGGCGACCCGCTTTCGCGCGTTCGCCAAACAGGCCCTCGTCTGCGCGGTCGGCCACCCAGGCCTGGCGCTCGGCGGTGCCGGCGGCCGACCACGGCTCGAGCCCCGCCTCGCGAACGGTCTGCGCCGCTTCACGCATTTCTTCGGCGCGCCGGCGACCGTGCTGGATGACGCGCATGAAGAAATAATCACCCTGCTTTTCCCAGTCGATGCCGGGGAAGGTTTCAGCGAGCGAGGCCAGCACCTCGCGCTCTACGCCGTAGGCACGAGCCGTGGTGAAGCTTTCGATCACCATTGCCTCGAGCCCTTTGATCATCACGCTCCGGCACATCTTGGTCGCCGAGGCCACGCCCAGTCGATCGGACACCGCCTTGGCATCAATCCCGAGCGCAGCCAGCGCAGGCTGAAGCGCCTGCGCATGCGCGCCACCCAGAAGGAGCGGCACCCGGATGCGGTAGGGCGGCAATGAGGTCATGACCGCGCCTTCAACATATCGGCCGCCCGCTGCATCGATCACCGCACCCGCACGCTGTTTGGCGCCGGGCGAGGCTGAATTGAAGTCGAGAAAGAACACCCCTGGCGAAATCGTCACTGCACAGGCTTCAGCCACCGCCACCGCCTGGCTGGCGGTGACCGCCGAAATGATGAAGTCTGCCTCCGCGGTCAGCGCCGCCACATGATCGGCAAGCCGCACCCCGTGCGCCGCCGCATGCTCGCGAAGCGGCCCCTCTGCTGATGACCCGAGCTTGATGTCGAAGGCGCTCACCACGAAGCCCTGGGCCCGCAGATCTTCCGAAAGAATTCGCCCGACCTCACCGTAGCCCACAAACCCGATGCGCCAGGCTCTGGGATCGGCACCCGCCGGCAATGCGCGACCCGACATGCTCATTCAATGTAGCGCAAGCCCGCGCGGGCAAGGGGATCGCGCATCTTGTAAATGTCCAGGCCGAGTTCGCGCGCCGCGAGCCGTTTGCGGCTGTCGGCCTCCTTCGCCTCGCGCGCAGCCGACGCTTCGGCCGCCTGCGCAGCAAGCTCGCGAGGCACCACCACCACGCCGTCGTCATCGGCCACGATGATGTCACCCGGATTGACCGGGGCACCCGCACAGACCACCGGAATATTCACCGACCCGAGCGTGGCCTTGACCGTACCCCGCGCGTTGATTGCGCGCGAGAACACCGGGAACTTCATCTCCGTGAGATCACGCACATCGCGCACGCCCGCATCAATGACGAGCCCGCGCGCGCCCAACGCGCGAAACGAGGTGGCCAGCAGATCGCCGAACATGCCGTCTTCGTTATCGGTAGTGCAGGCGGCCACCACAATATCGCCTTCCTTCAGCTCACCCGCCGCCACATGCAGCATCCAGTTGTCGCCGGGCTGGAGCAGCACGGTGACCGCCGCGCCGCAAACCCGCGCACCGGGATAAATCGGGCGCATGTAGGGCCTCATCAGCCCGACCCGGCCCATGGCCTCGTGAATGGTGGCCACGCCGAACGCGCCCAGCCGATCGATTTCGGCGAGCGTGGGGCGCTGGTAGTTGCGGACGACAACACCGAGATTGTTCATCGGCTGGCTCATTGGAAAGATCTCCGGAAAAAATGTGGGCGGGCGAGGCGAATTTCCTAATGACCACGCGCCTTCAACTGGGCATCAAGCCTGGGGTAGACGCGGCGCGCGTTGGTCTCAAAGATCTTGCTGCGCTGCGCCTCGGTGAGTTCCCTCGCGCCATCGATGTAGCGCCGCGTGTCGTCGTATTCATGACCGCTGTACGGATCAATCCCGCGAACTGCACCAATCATTTCCGATGCAAACAGAATGTTGTCATCGGGGATCACCTTCAGAAGCAGATCAATACCCGGCTGGTGATAGACACAGGTATCAAAAAAGATGTTCTTCAGCAGATGCTCAGTCAGCGGCGGCAGTTTCATATCCTGCGCAATGCCGCGGAATCGCCCCCAGTGGTAGGGCACCGCACCGCCGCCGTGAGGAATCACGAACCGAAGCGTCGGAAAATCCTTGAACAGATTTGAGGTGAGACACTGCATGAAGGCGGTGGTGTCAGCGTTCAGGTAGTGCGCGCCGGTGGTATGGAAACAGGCGTTACAGCTGGTGCTGACATGCACCATGGCCGGGATGTCGTACTCGACCATCTTTTCGTAGATGGGATACCACCAGCGATCGGACAGCGGCGGCTCTTTCCAGTGGCCCCCTGACGGATCCGGGTTGAGGTTGATGCCGACAAAGCCGTATTCGCGCACGCAACGATCAATCTCCGCGATGCAGGTCTCGGGACGAACCCCGGGCGACTGCGGCAGCATCGCGACGCCCGCGAACTGGTCCGGAAACAGTTTTGTGACGCGATAGATCAGCTCGTTACAAATCGATGCCCAGGTTGAGCTCACAGCGAAATCGCCGATGTGGTGCGCCATAAAGCTCGCGCGCGGCGAAAAAATCGTGAGGTCCGAGCCCCGCTCGCGCATTTTCTTGAGCTGGTTGGTTTCGACCGACTCGCGCAGTTCATCGTCGCTGATCACGAGATCAGACACCCGGGGCATGTCGGCAGGATGACCGAGCGCCGCAACCTGACGGTTTCGCCAGTCTTCCAGAGACTTGGGGGCGGTCGTGTAGTGTCCGTGGCAGTCAATGATCATCAAAACTCCGGCATAAAAAAGCCCGCTCAGCGGCAACACGCCACTCCGGGGCGGGACCCATGGCGGGCAGGCGCCGCGATTTTACGTCGGCGCGGAAGGCCGCGCTCGCACCTGAGGGCCGCGCGCATTCCGGCGCCCTTACTGCTTTGGAATTCCGGCGCGTTCGATCACCTCGCCCCAACGCCGGATTTCGCTCGCGAGAAGCTCGCCCAACGCCTGCGGCGTGCCGCCAATGGGTTCGACGCCCAGCTCGGCGAGACGCTTGCGGACGTCGGGCGCCTCGAGTGCGGCTCGCGCCGCCTGATTGAGCTGGGCGATGATCGCCGGCGGCGTTTTCGAGGGCGCGGCGAGCGCATTCCAGGAGGACGCCTCGTAATCGGCCACCCCGGCTTCGATGGCGGTTGGCACGTCGGGGAACTCCGCCGCCCGGCGCCTTGAGGTGACCGCAAGCAGCCGCACGCCTCCTGGATTAAGTTGCGACTTGAGCGGGCCCAGAATTTCAACACCGGCGTCGACAT
>Ga0315906_10004321_pt1 | contig 18326 bp, 31 predicted proteins | sample LakEriMetagenome_4_FD_203526 | JGI IMG/M metagenome (GOLD analysis project Ga0315906, IMG submission 203526) | Freshwater fungal communities from buoy surface, Lake Erie, Ohio, United States - Buoy 2 MA122 | ecosystem: Environmental > Aquatic > Freshwater > Lake > Lake biofilm | place: USA... | reverse complement strand
GTCGGCTGATATCCACGCGCCCTGACAGCGGCGATGACCGCCTGCTTGTCGGCGTTTCCCTTGCCGGTGATGTGCCTCTTGATGGTGCCAACCGGGACGCCCTGATAGGGAATGCCCTGCTCTTCCGCCCATGCGGTCAGGGTTGCCATGAGCCCGCCGTAAACATGCGCGGCGTCGGTCGCGGCGTGCCGGCGCACTTCCTCGAAATACAGGGTGCCGATCACGGTGCCGTCATTCACCATCTCGTCAAGCCATCGACGGAACCGCAGGAAGCGCATACCGCCGCCCTCGTATCTGCCAGGCTTGAAGGAGACCGTGCCGCTGATCTCGGCGCCGCCGTGCAGGCGGATCGCCCAGCCGGTCGTCGTGCCGAGATCCAGTGCGAGGATGGCTTTCATAGGAATGTTGCCCCAGCCGGGACTGTGTGGGGACCGGCTGGGGCGCTCGACGCTGGCAACGGGGAGGAGGCCAGCGGAGTGGAAAGGGCGTCCCAACGACCGCCAGGGAGGGGGCCCGGACAAGTGGCAGTTGGGACTAGGCTGGAGGGGGTCACAGCCATTCGAAGAAAAGCCCCGGCGTGCCGGGGAAGTGCTGGCGCGATGACACCAGCGTCATCCGTGCTGTGCGGATGCGAAGAAAAGGAGGCCGAAGCCTCAAGGTTGCCGCGCCGCCGTAGCTGTTTCTCACATGCCCAGCGCGGGGTTCCTGATTTCGTTGCCCCAAACGGCTTACCACTTCTGCCCATTTGCGCCGCGCTCGACGGGCGCGCAAAGTTGTCAGCATGGTGGGGTGCGTCTTGCGGGGATTTCGATGAATAAAAGGTCATGCGGCGACCCGATTGGTCAGCCAACGGGCTTCCTCAGCTTCGCGCCTGGCTGCTGCCGCTTGCTCAATCGTCGGGAAATAGCCGAGATACGTGTTCGACAACTTGGCGTAGTACCCGCCGCGATGATGCGAAACGCCCTTTACACCTGTGCGGTTGCGAACGCTGACTTTTGCCTTCCGCAAATTCTCTACGTGGGTGCAAATCCTCAGGTTCTCACGCCGGTTATCCAGCGTATCGCCGTTGATGTGGTCCACCACCAGACCGGACGACGGCTGCATCAGGAAGCGATGCAACGCGCCGATATTCCGGTTCGTCGAATAAACGTAGAGGCTGCCGTATTTCCGGTTCGGCCTATAGGCAGTCCAAATACCGGCGGCAACGACGGACTCGTAATCGTCAGCGTCGATCATGCAGTGGCCTCCACTGCGAAGCAGCAAGCACACAGTCATGCGGCCTCCGAACTGCGTGCCTGCTGGTTCGCGGCGAAGATCGTCGCGGGCTTCAGCTTCCCTTTGGACATGTCAATGAGCTTTGCCCAGTGCCGATCCGGGATGCCGATCTGCGCCCACTTGCGGACGCCGTCCTTGAGGCCAAGCGCATCTGCAACAGCCTTCGGGCCACCGCAGGTATTGATTATTTCTGTGATCGTTGCCATGTAGGCATCCTATGGAATTAAATTCCACGATGCAAGCCTCGTATTCCCTAACGCGGAATTTTGTTCCGCGCCATGCTCCGATAATGGAAGCGTGGGCTAAAAGGCTGATCTCCAAATTCAACGCCAGTCCGCTGGGCGGCGCCGAGTTGGCGCGTGCGGCGGGCTTGCCGAAGGAATCCGTTTACAAGTATCTTGCGGGCAAGGTTAAGCAGCCTCGCGGCGACGTTCTGGATAAGCTGGCGGACGCATTGGGCATACAGCGGATATGGCTTAAAGAAGGGATCGGCCCCGAGCTGTCGGGCTATCCTCTTGTCGGTAGCGTATCAGCCGGCGAGCAGTTCATCCCGTTTGACGACCACGGCCAGGGCGCCGGCCTGGATTATGTGTCGCTCGACCTCGACGCCACCGACCCTATCGCCATTCAGGTGCGCGGGCGATCCATGCTCCCGGTCTACCGTGACGGCGACATGCTTTTCTGTTCCCGCCAGCGCGGGCTGGATATAGCACGGTGCATCGGCCACGACTGCGTTGTGATGACCGAGGACGGCGAAGGCTATCTGAAGGTTCTAAAGAGTGGCACCAAACCCGGCGTCTACACGCTGGAAAGCTACAACCGCGCATTCGAGGACATCGTTGACGTGCGCCTCGCGTGGGTTGCTCCTGTCGCCATAGTGCGCCGCCCCATCTAACAAAACGCGGAATTATTTTCCACAAAACGTTTGACTTACCCCGATAGTGGAATTAAATTCCATCCCACAGCCGCACCACGCGGCGAGGGAGAGAGAGATGAGCATCTACCACCACAAGAGCGTCGAACTTGCCGGCGATGCGGACCTGAACGGCAGCGCGCATGTGTTCCTGCACGCCAACGGTGGCGTGTCGGTGACCATGCAGGCTGCATACGGTGCCGCGCACATGTCCATGCAGATCAACGCTGACGGCCTGCGCGCCTTTGCCAAGCTGCTGACCGATGCGGTCGAGGCACTGCCCGTCAAGGTAGAGGAGGCCGCGTGATGAGCGATGATTTCACCCCCTGCGACGTAGAGCCGCCCTGCGATGTGCGCGAGATATTCGCCACGCTCGTTGCGGCCCGCCAGCGGTTCAATGACGCCAAGGTCACCGACCTGACCGACTACCGGCGCAAGCGGATCATGGAGCAGCAATTGGGCCACGATTTGGCCAATGCGTTCCGGTCCATGGAACTGGCCAAGCCGGATGGAGACGCATCGTGAGCGATCTGGACGAATACCCGCGCTTCTCGACCTTGTACGAAAGCCGCGCCTATCGGGCACGCATGGCCGCGCTGGAGGCTGATGACGAGTTTATCGACGACCTGAACCGCGCCGAGAGCGAGGCCGACGACTTCATCCGCGAGCTGGAGACGCTGGCCGAGCAATCCGGCGACATGCATGAGGCCATCAAGCTGGTTCAGCAGGCCAAGGCCATCGTGGTGGCGCGGCGTCATATAGCGGAGAAGTGCCGGTGACTGAATGGATCAGCGTCAAAGAGCAGTTGCCGGAACCCGGCCGCAGAGTTTTGGTGTTCGACCCGAGGGCGGAATACCACTTTGCCGTGACCGTGGCCATCTACCGTGGGCACAGGCACGTGTTCGAGCGCGACCCGATGCGTAAGGTCATCATGCCCACTTATTGGACGCCGCTCCCCGTCCCTCCGGTGATGCCATGACCAGCGGCGACTGGAACGACACCATTACCCTGGCACTGCTGGCCGCGCTTATCGGCTGTGTGGCTTGGGGCGTCTATGGAGGTCACTTCGGATGAAACAGCAATGCTCAACCTGCAAGTGGTGGGACTATGATCGCGCCACCAAGACACCTACAGGCCGTCTTGCAAGATACACTCGCAGCGACTGTCTTTGGCCCGCGCCGACCACCGTTCTGCCCGACAGCATCACCAAGCAATATGGGTTTCGTCCTTACAAGCGAACCAGCAGGGACAAAGCGGATGGTGCCGAGTGCCCGTGTTGGGAGCCAAAGCCATGAACCGCCCACTCACGATCTCAGAGCGCCAGTCCCTCGCGGCATTTCGCGGCTGGCAGACCAGAAGGCACGGCAAGACCGAAACCCCGAAGTGTCCAGGCTGCGGTGAGCGCATCACCGGCAGTGTGGTCGAGCATCTCAAGCGCCGACACGTGGACCTGTACCAGCGGCGGGCGCGCAAACATGGAGATTTGATATGAACCGCCCCGCATGGTCCAAGAACGCCATCGCCAAGATCGACGGCAAGGAAGTGGTCGGCGTCATCGTCGGGCGCTGCTTTCACCACGGCGAGATGCACTACGATGTGCGCGTTGGGGCCAGCGTCATCCATGTGGATGTGCCTGAGAAGGATGTGAAACATGCTGATTGATGGCGTGTCATATGGTTTGAGCGCCGAGGCACTTGCAGAGCGCAAGGGCTTCATCAACGCCTCAGAAGCCCCGACGATTTGCGGCGGCGATGCCGAAAAGCGTCACCGGCTGTGGATGGAAAAGACCGGACAGGTCGAGCCGGAAGATTTGTCGGATGTGCTGCCGGTGCAGATGGGCAGTTACACTGAGCCGTTCAACGTCGCGTGGTTCGAGAAGGTCACCGGCATGAAGGTGACCGGTCGCCAGGATGTTCTGCACAACGATTGGCTGCGCGCCACGCTGGACGGCAGGGTTGAATACAACGGTGAGACGGCGATCTTTGAGGCCAAGCACATCGGTGCGTTCTCGAAGGTCGATGACGCCGTACAGCGGTATCTCCCGCAAGTTCATGTGCAGATGTACCTGACGGGTGCGGGGCGGGCGATCCTGTCGATCCTGCATGGCACGCAGAACTACGAGTGGGTGATGGTCGAATGGGATGATGCCTATTGGGCTTCGGTCCTGAAGGCGCTGGAAGATTTCCGTGATTGCGTGGCGTTCAACGTCCCGCCATCGGACGCGCCGGTCATCGCTGCCAAGCCGACCACGTTCAAGGTCTACGATATGACCGGACAGAACGAGTGGGCGTCATACGCTGCCGACTGGATCGCCAGCAAGGCTGCTGCCGACACTTTCAGGGCCGCTGAGAAAAACATCAAGGCTCTGGTGCCCGAGGATGCCTCCGAGGTTGCCGGCCACAACATCATCGTCAAACGCTCCAAGGCGGGCGCTTTGAGCATCAGGAGTGCAGCATGAACGACATGACACCTATTGCCCCGGTGAAGATCGGGCAGCTTGCTAAGGCTCTAGCCGCCGCACAGGCGCAGATGAAGCCCGCCGCGAAGGACGCCAGCAACCCGCACTTCAAGTCCAAGTACGCGGACCTGGAAGCGGTGAACGAAGCCGCCCGCGTGCTGGCCGAGAACGGGATCGCCATCATGTGCGTGCCCGATGGCTGGTCCGAGAACCGGATCGTCATCCGCGCCATGCTGGTCCACAGCAGCGGCGAGAGCATGGAGGGCCGGCTAGAGATGCCTGTGAGCCAGCCGAACAACCCGCAGGCTGTCGGGTCAGCGTTAACCTACGCCCGTCGATATGCCGTCTCCGCGCTCGCCAACATCGCCACATCGGACGATGACGGCAACGAGGCCGCACAAGGGTCTACCGCCGAACCCAAGAAGGCCCAACCACGCGCCGTGCCAGGCACCCCCTCGCCTGAGCAGCAAGCCGCCCCCGAAAGCACGGATAAGGGAGCGGCAGGGCCTTCGCCGGCAGCAGTCAAGTTCACCGACGCCCTGGTGGCGGCGATGGGCGAGCCGGCCACCCTCGGCGGTGTGTTCTCGATCCTCAACGAGAAACACGGCGTGATCGACATTAACGACGAGGGCTGGGTGCTGGAGGCCGGCTCCAAGCTGATCAAGCTGCGCGACACCGCCCCCGACCAGTTCGCCCGCGTCCAAGCCGCTTATGAAGCACGAAAGGCCCTCTAATGAGTTATCAGACCCTCATTGTTCTCGGAAACGTCGGCAAGTCCGAAATCCGCACCACAACCAACGGCACCAAGGTTGCGTCGTTCTCCGTCGCTGTCAGCGAAAAGCGCAAGGGCGAAGACAACACGACATGGTTCAACTGCATTGCGTTCGACAAGACGGCGGAAGTGGTTGAGCGGTATGTCCAGAAGGGCAGCAAGGTGTTGGTGCAGGGCCGCATCGCCACCCGCTCGTATGAGAAGGACGGCGAGACCAAGTATGTCTGGGAGGTCGTGGCTGACCGTCTGAGCCTGGAAAGCCCGAAAGAAAGCGGCGGAAACCACGCGCCGCGTGACGATCTGGACGATGGGTCGGAGATTCCGTTCTGATGACCAGCATCCAGAAAGCGACGATCTACGCCGACGAGGCGCTTTTGCTTCGTTGGGGCGACAGCAGCACCAACGGGCGCACCATCACGCTCCAACTCCACGAGAGCGAGGAACAGCACCCCTTCCGTGGCCTGCCCAGCGGCAAGAACGGGCAGCGCGTTATGATCGCCGTCACCCTGATTGGTGATGACGAACAGCCTGCGGCACCCGAGGATGTAAAGCGGGACAAGTCGCCGGCCGACAAGGCGATTGCGAAGGCGCATGTACTGGCCGGAACCGCCGACTTTCAACGGTGGCTGATCCCCACGATGCCGCATCACGATTATCGGCCTGACGAAACAGAGGCCGTCACCATGGACAAGCTTCGCTACCGTGTGGGGGTCAAGTCCACCACCGAGTTCCGCACCGACCCCGAGGCGCTGAAACGCTTCAGCGATCTGTGCTTCGAATACGAGCATAGGGGGATGATCCGCTGATGAACGCCTACAACCCCAAGCACCCCCGCGTCGTGGACGGCGAGTACACCCAGCACCTGCGGAACCAGCCGTGCCTGTTCAGCGGCTACGAATACTCGGAGATGGGCGGTCAGGGCGTGGACCCGGCGCACATCAGTTTCGGGAACTACGCCCGAGGCATGAAGGCGAGCGACTGGAACTGCATCCCGCTCCGTCATGACATCCATCTTGAGTTCGACAAGCGCCAGGCTGCGTTCACACAGGACGTATTTGCCGAGGATCAGTTTCTCCGAATGGATGCGCTGAAGGCTCTGGCGCAAATCCGCTACCTGCGCTGGGCGCTGGACACCGGGAGAGATGTGGAAGCGGCGCTTAGGGAGATAGTCGGCTGATGGGCATCCGCGCCGACATCCCGAACTGGCCGAGGGGGCTTTCCGAGGAGGAGGCCGCTGCCTATGTGGGTGTCGGCGTGACCACCTTCCGCGAGGAGGTCGGCGCCGGTCTGTGGCCCGCACCGGAACGGCGCGGCAAGAAAGGCGGGCGCAAAGTATGGGACCGCGAGGAGATTGACCTTGCCTGGAACCGCCGCAAGAAACTTAATAACAAGCCTGATCCGCTGCTGGAAAGGGCGAGGGCATGGGCACCGTGAAGATTCGGCATCTGATCCGCAAGGGGGCCGGCTGGTACTGGCAGCCGTCAAGGACGGCGCTTGCTGCTGGATTCCGCGCTGAGGCGCTTGGCCGGAACCAGGCCGAGGCGATCCGCCGCGCCGAGGAACTGAATGCCGCGCTTGATGCCGAGCGTCAGGACGACGCGCCCGCCAGGAAAGACACCGTGGCGTGGTTGATTGGGAGATACCGGGCGGATCATGCCTTCACCAGCAAAGCGCCGAAGACGCGGCGCGGCTATGACCAGTGCCTTGACTTGATTGAGCGGTTCTGCGGTGACTTCCGCATTGAGCAAGTCACCGCACCCGGCGTGAAGGAATGGTATCGGGCGCTCTACAAGAACCCATGGCAGGCGAACGCCGTCATGCGCGTGTTTCGCATCCTGATGAAGTTTGCCATGAGCGAGGGCAAGCTGGCCGTGAATCCGCTGGCCGGCATAGCCATCCACGGGCAGGCGCCGCGCGATCAGGTTTGGGCGCAGGAGGAGGTTGATGCTTTCATCGCCGCCGCGCTCGACCTTGGTATGCCATCAATGGCGCTGGCTGTTCGGCTGGGTTACGATACCGGGCAGCGCGAAGGCGACGTTCTGGTGGCGACCAGCGGCCAGGTGAAGGTCGGCAGCATCGAGGTCAAGCAACGCAAGACCGGCGCGCTGGTGAACGTGCCACTAACACCGGACGCTATGCGTGCCATCAAGACCTGGGGCGGCGACGAGACGCTGGTGGTCTGCGAGGCGACTGGCGCGCCCTACTCCGAGCATCTGTTCAGAAAGAAGTTTGCCGAGGTTCGCGCCAAGGCTGGCGTCCGAGCGTCTATCCAGTTCCGCGATCTACGCCGAACGGCTGTGGTGCACATGGCGCGAGGCGGCGCTACGCGGGAGACAATCGCGGCGGTCACCGGCCACACCGTGAAGTCGATAGCGACGATTATCGAGACGTATCTACCGAGGGATTCGGAGATGGCCGGCATTGGAATTACCGCCCTGTCGGCGTACCGGAAGAAGGCGGCAGTTGGAAAACGAAAATGAGCGAGTTGGAAACTTGGTGGGCATGCAAGGACTCGAACCTTGGACCCGCTGATTAAGAGTCAGCCGACAATGGCGGATTTCTGCGGGTTTTCCACCGCGTTCGCTATGTGTTCGCGCACTAGCCGTCAATGGGTTAGCAGGCGAGTTGGAAACAACGCTGTTCCAGATGAACAGGTAAATCTCAACGAAATCAACGGCGTTTGTCACGGCCCGGTTGGCGGTTCGCGCCATGGGGCAGCATCTAAGGTCGCCCGTGCCACCGTGGAGGTGTGCTGATGGTAACCGACGCAGACTTTGGCTACCCAGCTTGGCGCGGCTACATCGAGTGGGTTTACAGGCAGCTTGACGCCCAGAAGCAGTTCACGGCAGACACTGGCATTGCATGGCCCAACAAGCCCGCCACCAGATTTGAGGCGATGATCGACAAGGCTACCGGCTATGCGGACAAGCACGCCGAAGCGTTCGTTCTGTGGGCGTCGGAGCAGTACGGCATTCAGTATTGCCCTCCATCCGTTCAGGAGGCTTTGTCGCGCCATGGCGCAGCATCTGCTGCCGGTCGTGCCACGGGGGCGCGGTGATGCGCTACCTGTCCGTATGCTCCGGCATCGAGGCCGCGACGGTCGCATGGCATCCGCTCGGCTGGCGGGCCGCAGGCTTCGCCGAGATCGACAAGTTCCCGTCTGCCGTTCTGGCACATCATTATCCCGCCGTCCGTAACTTCGGCGACTTCACCACCATTGAGGAGACGGACGTTGGAGCAATCGACCTTCTTGTGGGTGGAACCCCCTGCCAGAGTTTCAGCGTCGCCGGCCTGCGCGGCGGACTGGGTGACCACCGTGGCAACCTGGCCCTCGAGTTCTGTCGGCTTGCTCTTCGAACACGGCCCCGCTGGCTGGTTTGGGAGAACGTCCCCGGAGTCCTGTCGTCAAACGGAGGACGGGACTTTGGCTCCATCCTCGGGGCGCTGGCAGAGTGCGGGTATGGGTTTGCCTACCGAGTTCTTGACGCTCAGTATTTCGGACTGGCCCAACGACGCAAGCGTGTGTTCGTTGTCGGATATCTTGGAGACTGGCGACCTGCCGCAGCGGTTCTATTTGAGCGCGAAAGCCTGCGCGGGGATCCTGCGCCGCGCCGCAGCACGGGGCAGAGAGTTGCCGGAACCCTTGAGGCTCGCGCTGGAACAGGCGGCTATGACCCCGGCGCGCATGGAGCGGCCAGCGGGCACCTGATCGCGGCTGACCTGCACCCGACGCTGCGGGCTGGCGGCAACCGTACTGGAGGCCACCGACCGCCTGGCACGGACGTTGATACGATGGAAGGGCTGATTGCCTTCCCGCAAAACCTCTCGGGAACGCAATGCGCCACGACGGCCGACCTGGCCCCCTCGATGGGCGCGAAAAACCCGACAGCCATCGCCTTTGACACCACCCAGATCACCAGCGCGTCGAACTACAGCAACCCGAAGCCGGGCGACCCGTGCCATCCGCTCGCGGCGGGCGCGCATCCGCCGGCTGTGGCCTTCGAGTCCCGCTACGCCCGCAACGGACGCGGCGCGCCTGACACCATCGTCCCGCCGCTCAAGGCGCAGTCGGGTGAAACCGGCAAGGGTGATGCGGCGCCGCTGGTGGCCTATTCCATCATGCCGCAGAACAGCGGCAAAGACTTCAAGGCCCGCGAGGTAGACGGTGCCCAGCCGCTGATGACCAACCCGGTCGGCGGCAACCAGGGCGGCGACTATGTGATGCAGCCGGCCATTGCGTTCAAATCCGGCCAGTCCGAAGCGGCGGGCGGTGCGTTCGTCACAGAGGAATACTCGCCAACGCTGCAAGCCGTGAACAACGGCAGCACTGCCGTTCCGTCTGTCATGCACGCCATGGCCGTCCGCCGCCTGACGCCGCGCGAGTGCGAGCGCCTGCAAGGCTTCCCTGACGACTACACGGCGGTGCCGTATCGCGGCAAGCCTGCCGCTGACGGGCCTCGATACAAGGCGCTGGGCAACTCCATGGCGGTGCCGGTGATGCGGTGGCTGGGCACTAGGATCCAGATGGTGGACGAAATGATGAAACAGGAGGGATGAGATGAGCGACAAGACCAAGAAGATTCTGCAACTGATGCACGAGACGCCGAAGCACATCTGGCGGAAGGGGTATATGCGCGAAAGCGACTTGGGCCGCGTGTCGCACGCATACCTACAGCAGATGTACGATGATGGGCTGATCGACGGCGTTGGTTTGCGTGACGACAAGGGCACCGGCAACTACAAGGAATCACGGCTGTGGAAGATCACCGAGAAGGGTATGGACGCGCTGTTTGGGGATAAGCCATGAGCGACGACCTGATCGCACGACTGACAGACGGGGAGCGGTGGGACGGCGACAACGCCGCGGTGCTGGTGTCCCTCGCGGACGAGGTGGTGCGGCTGCGGGAGGCGCTGGGCGCGGTGGCGGGACAGAAACTGGCCCGCGAGATGGACGAGGAAATGTACGACAGCGCTGACTTCGAAGGCGGCTATGAGGCTCTTGTGGAGAATGCCCGCGCCGCACTGGCTGGCGAACAGGGAGATAACCATGAGTGACGCGATAGCCGAAGCACGGCGGTTGCTGGCTGAGTACGGCTACATAATGCACCCTGCTGCCAGAGCAGCCCTATCCAACCTCCTGTCCCACGTCGAGCGCTTGACCGCCCACCGAGTACGGAGTAGCTGTCCGATAAGGACTAACTGAGGGAGAGGATGATGGACGAACTGGACAAGCGAGCGTTCGCGGCATTGATGGATTGCGTCGGCCTGATCACCGGAGCCATTAGTGGGAAAGATCAAATGGACGCCATTGTGCAAGAGGCCGGCGTAGTACTCGACCTGCTTGCCGAGCGTTCCACGATGCCGCCAGCGCGACCGCACTAGCCCCACTGACAATCCTGTTGGGGATGGGGGCTAGATGGTGGTAGGATGTGCGCTGTGCGCGAAAAGGAAGCGGCTAGGGGCCGACACATGTGCCCATCACCTAGTCAGAAGGTGTTCGCTCGGTAATCTGACCCGCACCCCTCACTGGTTATTCACCGCCCGCGCTGCCTCATACGCATCCACAGCCCCACGGCGGGATAGTTCGCAGTCAGCCAGCGCCTTCATGTGATACCTGTTCGCCGACCAGATCAGCGCAGGGTCATCGCTGCCCAGCACCTTGATCTCCTGACAGGGCGCTGACACTGAGGCCGGAAGCGGTGGCAAGTTCACGCGCGAGTTGATCGTTTGCCCACCACAGCCGGTAAGGAGGGCGGCAGTCAGGATTAGCGAGATAGAAAACAGCAGCCTCGCCTTGAATGACGGCAGCATATCGGTCCTCCGCTTTCTTCGTGTTGGCCTTGCCTGCGGTCACGGATGCGTCAATCGCGTTGATGTCGCCCACCAGCGCCCAGCTATCGGCTTGCGCCTTAGCCTCTGCGGCCCGCTGGGCGGCTTCGTACTCAGCGCGCACCTTTTCCTCGCGGCTGTCCCCGATGGCGTCCACGACCCACCAGCAGGCAAGCAGGACGGCAAGCGCGGCGGCGCCGTACATGAACCAGCGCCAGGGCAGGGTTTTCAGGGCGAGCGGGATGGCAAAGGGGATCATGCGGAAGTGTTGCCGGTGTGATGCAGCTTGATGTTGCGGTTGCTGCCGAAGGGGATGCCCTCGACCTTGACCAGCACGCCCAGCGCCTTGGCGACGTAGTGGATGATGGCCAGTTTCCACGCCGGGGCGTGGCTGATCAGATTGGCGTTGATCATGGTTTTCTCCTTGTTTGTTGCGGTGGCGATGCTCACCTCACCCTCCGTAGTTGTAGCCGCTGCCGCTTTCATCCTCGCCGTAGGATTCACGACGACGCGGGCGGATGCGGGTGTCCTCGAACACGGCCCCGAACACGTAAGACCCGATGACGGCGCCGGCGAGCGCATAAGCCGACATGGCCAGCGTCTCGTTAAGCCGGGTGTCCTCGCCCCTGAACGTCAGGTAAGCGACCTGCATGGCGCAAAACACCAGCGTGGCGTGAATGATCCGTCGCCGGACCTTCCATGTGCCCTGGCGCGGGTCAGTCGCCATAGAACTTCCGATAGGCGTCCAGATATTTCAGGGGGGTTGCCTTGCCGGCCTCGGTGTTAAACACCTTCTTGGCCAGCGCCGCCATGCCTTGCAGCGTCTCCGGGATCGGATCTGGGCGGCGAAAATAGTGCACCCTCGCCATGATGCAGGCATAGGGCAGGCATAGCATCAGCGCGTCCTTGGGCGTCAGCGCGGGCGGGCGAAGTTCCTCGACGCGGTTGAACATCTCCGGGCGCTTCGATCGCATCCACGCCAGGTGATCGTCCAGCGTAGCCGGCTCCATCTGCCAGGCACCTCGAGCTGGGCCGGGGTTCTGTTTCAGGAACCGCCCGAGGTCGCTTTCATGCGCCGCCGTCATCAGCAGCAGCGTCACCGCCTTCTCGCTGAACGGGATGGGCTTGAAGCCTTGCAGGGTGGCGGTTACGAAGTCTTTAAACTGGCCGGGATGGTAGCTCATATCTCGTCACACCCCAGAACCCGATAATCCCGCCCGGTGACGCGCCGGTAGTCCTCACGGAGTTCCTCCAGCCGTCTCAGGGTTGCAGGCTTGGCGGCAGCGTCATCCTCCCGCATCGCCCGGCACTGCTCGCGCTTGGCGTCGTAGATGTCCCGCTCAATCAAGCGGGCTTGGATGTCGTTCGTTGCCTGCTGGACCTGGGCGATTTCTTGCGCGGACGCGAAGCCGCTGACGCCGTAACTTTCCAGACTGCCGGTTGCCGCCAGCGCGAGGCCGAGGATTGCCGACGTGGTGATAATCATGGAGCCTGCCATGTGTTTCTGCCATCGATTGAGGTGTGGATCCTCATGGGTCGGTGGCCAGAGCAGGCTGAATAGCCATTTCAGGGCCTCCATCGTGCGTGCCGCCCATGAGCGTTGTTGTTGCCGGCCATCGTCTGCTCCTCTTATTCAGGAGGTTGAAATTCCGCCATCTGTTGCCCAACTGGCGGTTAATCATTTCGTGTAGTAGGGAATAATTCGGTCAGTGCCGTTCAAAGTAACGACAAGGTAGCCCACCGGATTGGCGGTCAGCGCAGACGCGGCACCATTGGCCCCAATGGTCGTCTGAGTTGTCAGCGCCGTCCCCGATGAACCAAGGGCCAGCGTGTTTGCAGCCGCTGTTGCACCAGCGCCGAGCGCAAGGCCACCGGACGCCGCCACAGCAGCATTGCCCACCGCCGTTGCATTGGCGGTGCTTGTTGCCGCCCCGTTGGCCGTATTGCCGATAATGGTGTTTCCATCGCCCGTGGTGATCGCCAAGCCCGCCGATCTGCCCACCGCCGTGTTGGTTCCACCCGAGGTCGCCGCGCCAAGGGCATTGTTGCCGATGGCGGTGTTCTGGTTCCCGGTGGTCACCGCATCGGCTGCCGCCCTGCCAACCGCCGTGTTCCCCTGCCCCGTGGTCATCGCCGCGAGAGCGCCTTCACCAACAGCCGTGGCGCCCTTGCCCGAGGTCGCTGTGATGGTTGCGAGCGCGCCGTTTCCGATGGCCGTGTTGCCTTCATCGACGTTGCCGCCGTCCGAAGTGGCGAACGATCCCAGCCCGACGCCCAGGTGCTTGTAGGTGGCGTTCTCACGGGCATAGAGCGCCGTGGTCATCAGCTCGAACTGCGTTCCGTCGTAATAGACCATGAACAGACTGCCCGAGATGATTTCCCCACCCTTCAGCGCAGTCCCGCAGAGCTGTATGGCCTTGGTCCCGAGGGCGTTGACGTTGAGCGTTACCGCGCCCGTATTTGTTGCGCCCGCCAGGATCACGAACCCCTGACCGGCGGCGTATGCGGTGGCGGCTGGTGACGCGGTAACCGTGATGGCGTTTGCCGTGCCGCCTGCGGCGTAGTACGGGCACTTTCCGGTGTAGGCATCGGCCACGAACGCGGCGATCTGCGCCATCAGTTCCCGCGCCGCATTGTTCACCAGCGAGGGCAACTGGTTTTCGTCAAACCCCAGCCCGACGCCGGTCAGAGCGTTGACGTTGGACGCGGCTGTCGTGGACCAAGCTTTGATGGCCATGGGTTACCTCTTGAACGGTGGGTTGCAGGCGCGCATATTCCAGCGATGTGGATACTCGCCAGATTGATTGTGGGAGTCGTCGCGGTGGCCGCGATATTCGGGCTTAACAGGGTGTTTGGGTGAGCCTGGAAGCGTTGGCGGTTCTGGCGGCTGTAGCGGCCCTGCCCCTTTACATTCTCGTCAAGGCTGTCTGGTCAGTCCATCGCACCGGGAAGAATCGTGCCGGCACCTACACCCCCAGCACTGCCGATGTATGGACGCCGAGTGAGGACGCCAGTTTGCCGGAGGTTCTGGACACCGGCATTACGGAGGAGTTCCCGCAAGTCAGCCGGGTCGGTTCGCGTGAGGATGTCAGCCAGCTCCGCGCGCGTTATGGCCGCAGCTTTGTCCGTGGCGTCCTTGCCTCCCGAAAACAGCAGCCTCGCAGCGTTGAGGTAGCGCCCACCCTTGACGTTAAGCCCGACATCAAGAAGGTTCGATAGCCCTTCAAGGTTGGTGTCGTCAGCGAGGTTGGCGGCGGTCGGCGATCCGGTGTTGATCCGGTTATAGGTGGCCGTGGTCGCGGCCTCGTCACCGAGCGTAGCGATCAGGTTGTCCAGCCCTTCCTCGCCGCCGAACAGCTTTGCGAGGGCCTTGCGCTTCTTCGGCGTGCCCACCAGGAACTTGGCCTTGTCGGCCCCGTCTACCTTGCTGTCCAGAGAGTTGGCGAGTGCCGAGCGCACGCCGAGTTTGTACTGCTCCAACTCAGCAGGCGTCATTGCCTGCGTCTCGGCTGCGATGTCATCGGCGGAACGGTTGATTGCCCGCGAACCCTTCCGCAGCGCCTCGGCCATGGCGGCATCGCCAGCGTATTCCTTGAGCGCGTCCCCGTAAGTGGGGTTTACCCTTTTCAACTCACTGACAAATAGTGCCCGGACGTTGTTGGTGGCCCTTTCGTTGTCGGTGTTGAACACCAGCTTTCCGGTCGTTTTATCGCGGGATTCCTCCACGACATCGTCAAGGCCACGCTTGACATAATGAAGGGTGCGCATTCCCGGAACGCCATCCAAAATGACATCGCCCTGATCGTTCAGGTTGAACCCAAGAACTGTCGGATCGTCCATCTCATTCTGCGCAATGGTGACTGCGTTCTTCAACGCCTTCTTTCCCGCAGGGGTGGCGAGCAACCGACCGAGGGTAGACCCCGGCTCTGTGGTCCAAGTGACGGGGGCTTCTTCAAAAGCCTTTTTGAACAGCGGTCCTGATTTATTTCGAGCCGACTTGATCAGCGCATCCGACGCCTCGCGCACGTTCGTCGTGCCGCCGAGATCACGGCTGATAGCAGACTGGATGCGCTCCGTCTGGCCTTCCTGCCGGCTAATGACCGCATCCCGCATGAGAGTCCGGGCGTCACCGGGCTTGCGCGACAGGCTGGACGCCAGCCCGCGAAGGTTGTCACCAGCGTCCGACAGCGACATGGGCACGCCACGCTTGCGCGCTTCGTCCAGAATAGCGCCCGCCTCGGCAGGGGAAAGTCCGTCCTGCTGCATTGCGTTCACAAGGATCTTCTCTGCCTCGGACACGCTCTTGCCGCGCAGCTTATCTGCTCCCTTGGTGACCAGACCGCCGATGTACTCGGTAGCTTTGGGCAGAAGGTAGCCGGCCAACGCACCGAACCCGGCGCCCGCAACCCCGCCAAGAGCCGTGTCAAATGCCTGCTCACCCGCAGAACCGCGCGACTGGCCGAACCCGGACACTGCACCACTGACCGCGCCAGCCGACGCACCAGCCCTTACCGGGCTCATGGCCACGCCAGCAACCGGAGCGCCGCCCAGCAGGTTGACGGGAAGCGTGGCCCAATCCTTGCCGGGGTTGGCTTCCTTGTAAGCAGCCTTGTCCGCGTCCCGCTGCGCCAGTGCGTCGTCGTAGGTCTGATCCCCAAAAAGCGACTGAGCGCCGGCAGCGGCCTTGTCCGACAGTCCCATGGTCATCTTGCTGGCGGCAAGGTCCGTCAGGCCATATCCGCCGATAGGGTTGCCCGTCAGGATGTTGGTGAAGCCCTCGGGTTGAGCGGTTGGCGCCTCAGGCACGGCCACATCCATGGACGGCGCAAGCAGCCGGTCAGAATACTTCTTCCGCTCAGTAGGCTCATCAGTGGGTGCGGAGAACAACCTGTCAGACCATGATGACATCAGATGCCAAACTCCCGCTTGAGTTGCTGTTCAACGACCTGTTCAATCTGCCGCTCATCGGCGCCAGGATTCGACTTGCGGACCTGTTCCGCGATCTCGTCGCCGCGCTTGTCGATCACGCTGCCCATGCTGCCCAGCGGAATGGAACTCGGCTGAATGCCCTTCTGCGTCGTGTAGATGCGGCGAGCCTCGACTTCTTTCAGCGACCGGATGGTGCCGTCCAGCTTGGACTTGAACTGCGTCGGGCTGTCGCCATCGGTCAACCCCTGTCCGGGGTTTGGCAGGCTCGCAATGATGCGGTCGGCTTCCTGCACACCCATGGCCGCGCCCGTCAGTTCCTTGATCCGCAGGTTCAGGTTGTCGATGGCCTCGCGCTTGTATTGGGTAAAGTCCTGAAGCACCTTCTGGTCTGCCGGGTTGACATCAATGCCCAGCTTTTCCTTGCCGGCGGTGACCGCTGCGCCGAGACGGGTGCCAAGCTGCTGATATTCCGGCTTGAAGCCCCGAGCGATGGAATCCAGCCGCGCAATGCCGTCCTGCGCGTTGATGATGTCGCCCTGCACCCTCGTCTGGTTGCTGCTGGTCAGGCCGGCGGATTCGCCGTAGACGAACTCCGTGGAGCCGTCCGGGTTGGTGCGGACGCTGAACCCCGGCTGTGCGCGGTCGGGCTTTTCATACGGCGTCTTGCCCTGGGCGTTCTCGGCGCTCTCGTAGACCACCTCACCGCCCTTGCCGACGATCTTGTACAGCGCACCGAGTTCCGGCTTCTTCTGCCCGCCGAGCGGCCTGTAGTCGGACGGGTCGCTCTCGTTGTACATGATTTTCTGCTCGCGCCCGCTGTCGTCGTACATCGACCCGAGCTGCCACTTGACCTTGCGGCCCTTCTCTTCCTCGTTCATCAGCTTGCGGACTTCAAGCTGATTGGAGAAGTCCTGCTGCGCGCCCTCGCGGTCATAGGCCCGCCGCTGGTCCTTGCGCTCGTTGGCGTAGGACAGCGCCTGCACCACCGGGTTGTCGAACGCCTTGCCGATGCCCGCTCCCAAGTCCTTCATATAGTCCACCTGACCCCTGTTCATCTTCAGGCCGAAGGGGACATTCATGGGTTCGTTGGGGTCGTAGGCGCCCTGCATCTGCGGAACCGGCGGCATGTCCATCTGGGGCGGCATCTGCTGCGGCATAGGCTGCTGCATCTGCTCCGCATAGCGCGGGTCATTGGGCCGACCGAACATGCCGAATGCGAGGGACGGATACATGAAAGGGTTCATCGGATCACCTCAGGCTCAGGGTGTTGCCGCCGTAGGAACTCATCGGCATCATGCCGTAGTTCATCAACGAGAATGGGTTAGCCCCCGCACCGCCCATGCTCATGCCGCCCATGGATGGCATGAACTGCGAGAAGCCGGAAGACATGCCGGCCATACCAGCGCCCCCCGAACCCATGCCCGACGACATTGCGCCAATGCCCGACATTGCGCCGCCGATGCCGCCCGCAATGCCGTTCAGGAGACCGCCGCCCTCTTTGGTCACGGACGTGCCGTTGAGCGTCTTTGTGCCGCCAAGCCCGGCAATCGAGCCGACCGTGTTAAGGTACTGGTCGAGCGCCGCATAGGGCGCCTGGTTGTTCTCGTACTGGAACCGGGCCTGCGCCTCCGCAGCCTTCGCCGCCGCAAGGGCGTCCTTCTGCGCGCCGACCTGACCCAACATCTGGCTGTCCAGATACCGCGCCTGATCCAGCGGTGCTGCGTTGTTGGTCGCGTTCAGCATGTTCTCGCGCTCGCGGCTGTAGGCGTCGTTCAACGCACCCGCAGCGCCCATCACGTTGCCGATGTTCTGCTGGCCGATCTGCGCCTGCAAACCAGTGCCCGAGAGCGCCGACTGGAACTGGTTTCCTGCACCAGCCGAGAGCGCATTGGCCGCGCCGGTCTGGGCCTGTATCTGGTTCGCTGCGCCCGTCCCGAGACCCGCCGCGGCTTGGTTGAGTGCATTGAGGCCGAACTGGTCGGAGAACTGCTGGTTGCCCTGTAGGCCCTGCGCGCCCGACAGGAGGGCTTGCAGGTTGAACGCATCGGCGTTCTGGCCCGATGCCTGCAACGCGCTGCCAGCGTTCAGGAGGGCGTTCTGGTTGAACTGGTCGCCGAATTGGGACTGGTTCTGAATGCCGGAAGCGCCCT
>Ga0315906_10004319_pt1 | contig 18329 bp, 19 predicted proteins | sample LakEriMetagenome_4_FD_203526 | JGI IMG/M metagenome (GOLD analysis project Ga0315906, IMG submission 203526) | Freshwater fungal communities from buoy surface, Lake Erie, Ohio, United States - Buoy 2 MA122 | ecosystem: Environmental > Aquatic > Freshwater > Lake > Lake biofilm | place: USA... | reverse complement strand
AAACATCTGCGCCACACCTTGAATACGCTTGGCATAGGGTGACTGGATAGGCTCGTATAAAAGATGATTCAAACTTTCCAGGCGTTCGGAAGGGAAATGCACAAAGAAATTACTCATGAAGTCAAGGGCCGCAATCTTGATCGCCTCCACACCCAAACTGGCCCCGCGGGTGCCTGCTCCGATTTCTGAAGGGACTTCTATGAGTTTGATATTCTTCATATAATTAAGCCTTGCCTTAAATTTGACTAGAACCAGCCGAGATTAAAATCAGGGTTCAGCATCTTCCTATCAACAGGAACTTATTAAAACTGTTCCAGTTTGCTGAAGAAAAAGTCGCCTTCGATCGCTGCATTTTCATTGCTGTCGCTTCCATGAATGGCATTTTCTCCCACTGATGCGGCAAAACGCTTGCGAATGGTACCCTCCTCCGCGTTAGCAGGGTTGGTAGCACCGATCAGTTTGCGAAAATCTTCCACCGCATTATCTTTTTCAAGAATGGCAGCCGTAATAGGGCCTCTGCTCATAAAGGTCACCAGCTCCTCGTAAAAAGGTCTTTCCTTATGTACTTCGTAAAATTGTCCGGCTTTTTCCTTTGACAAATGCGTCATTTTCATTGCCACAATACGAAATCCGGCCTTGTTGATCATTTCCAAAATAGCTCCCGTATGCCCGTTGGCAGTGGCGTCGGGCTTGATCATCGTAAATGTCCTTTTGCTCATGTGTTGAAATTTGGACTGCAAAGATATGTCAATACCGCAAATTAGGGCTTATAGCCTCTTTTTGATTACTTTTGCGCCCTCTTATGGAAGGAATTGAAAAGCTGTTCCCACTGCTCGAATCGCCCAAAAAAATCATCATAACCATGCATCAGAAGCCGGACGCTGATGCCATGGGATCCTCGTTGGGTCTGTATCATTATTTCTGCAACATGGGACATACCGTACAGGTAATCTCACCCACTAACTGGGCCAACTTTCTCAATTGGATGCCGGGTCTGACAGAGGTGATGGATTATGAAAGGGTAACAGCGGAGGCGGATAAGGCGATAGACGAATCTGATTTACTTTTTTGCCTGGATTTCAACACATTATCCCGTACCAAAAGGATGGAGCCTAAGTTAATGAGTTATAAGGGCACCCGAATCCTGATAGATCATCATCAGCAGCCGCAGTTGGAGGTCTTTCAATACGGCATCAGCGATACTTCGAAAAGCTCGACCAGCGAAATGGTATATGATTTCATGATGGACGCCGGTCATGAGGATAAAATCAATCTCCAGGCCGCCGAATGCATCTATGCCGGCGTGATGACTGATACCGGATCTTTCAGGTTTCCGTCCACGAGTGCCAATGTGCATCGACTGATTGCCCATCTCATGGATAAAGGCCTTTCCCATAGCCAAGTGCATGAATCTTTGTTTGACAATTTCTCCGAAAACCGATTTCGGTTTCTGGGTAATGTATTGCTGCACAGGATGGAGGTCATGTATGAATTTAATGCGGCAATCATCGCCATACCCCAGTCAGATTTGGTAAAGTACGATATCAAAACAGGCGATACGGAAGGGTTGGTGAATTTTCCCCTGAGCATTGAGGGAATCAAACTGGCTTGCATCATCATCGACAGGGGAGAGGAACGCAAATGCTCCTTCCGCAGCAAGGGTAGTTTTGATGTGAATGTATTTGCCAGAAAATACTTTGATGGCGGAGGTCATATGAACGCGGCCGGCGGACAAAGCAAGGAGCCCCTCGAAGAGGTGGTGAACAAGTTCAAAAGGGCGCTGAAAGAGAACAGAGAACTATTAACATCCTATAATTTTTAACCAACTACACAAATCTCATGCAGAAAAAAGCGATTCTATTATTGGCTCCCATTTTTTTCCTAATGGCGGCATGCCAGGAACCTTTTAAAAAGGGCGAACAAGGTCTTGAGTATAAGATCATCTCGGAAGGGAAAGGCAAACAGCTCAAATTCGGCAATTTCATGCAAATACATGTTGCCCAGATTTACAATGGAGAAGACAAGGATTCGGTATTGACGAATTCCCGTGATATGGGGATGCCGATGATTGAAATACTCGATTCGGCCATGACACCTATGGAATATTATAAGATTCTGATACAAATGAAAAAAGGCGACAGCCTGGTAATTCGGACTTCAGTGGACAGTCTTATGAAGAAAATGCCGGGAGGGTTACCACCTTTCATGAAAAAGGGAAATTACCTGCTCACCACGGTGAAGTTGTTGAATGTTTTTGACAAGAAGGAGCAGGCAGACAGCGCCCGCAGTGCCGATATGATGGCCGCTCAAATGGCTGAGGAAAAGCGCGCCACGGAGCAATTGAGGAAAGATGACAGGTTACTGAACGAGTATTTCAGAAAAAACAAGATCAATCCTTCAAAAGGTGCCATGGGAACCTACGTGCAGATAATCACGCCCGGAAACGGCGCCCTGATAGACACCTCTGTAGTGGTCAAAACGAATTACACCGGTAAAACACTCAAAGGTGTAACCTTTGACAGTAATACTGATTCGGCTTTCAATCATGTGGAACCATTCTTGGTGAACATGACCAATGACATGCAACTGGGACAGAGCGTCATCAGAGGGTGGAATGACGGGTTAAAATTGCTGAGTGAAGGAGCCAAAGCCAAATTCTTCATTCCTTCGCCTTTGGCATATGGAAAGAACGGAGCAGGAGACAAGATCGGCCCCAATGAAATTCTTGTCTTTGATATCGAAGTGGTGGATGTGCTGAGCAAAGCGGAAGCAAAGGCTGAGATAGACGCTAAACGAAATAAAATGATGGATGATCAAAAGAGAGTCCAGGATAGTTTGAAAAAAGCGGAAGCAGGTAAATAACCGATCATTCTTTCAGGTAATGTTGTCCGGATTCGTCACAGTCATCCTGTGGCGTTTCCGGACAATTTGCAATATAGGGTGACCAACTGCCTCGCCTCCTTCACATCATGCACTCTCAAAAGGAAAGCCCCTCTCTCCAGAGCATACATGTTCAGTGCGACGGTTCCTGCCAATGATTCCTCCGGTGAAATGTTCAGCGTCTTGTAAATCATACTCTTCCTGGAAATCCCTACCAGCAGAGGTGCGCCGGTGATCCTGAAGAGGTCTAGCTTCCTTAGCATCTCGAAATTTTGATTGATATCTTTTGCAAAACCGAATCCAGGATCGATAATCACATCTTGAATCCCGGCCTCCTTACATGACCTTATTTTCGAGATCAAGTGCTCTAAAACTTCCGCAGTGACATCTTCATATCGGTTGAGGGATGCCATGTTACCCGGATTGCCTCTCATATGCATGCATATATAAGGAACTTTCAGACTTGCTACCGTAGCGTACATTTTGCTGTCCAGGTCTCCTCCGCTGACATCATTTACCATGGACGCACCGGCTGAAACTGCTGCTGCGGCGACCTCCGACCGATAAGTGTCAATAGAAATGACCGCATCCGGGAATCGCCTCCTGATGGCCTCAATAGCCTTAATCACTCTCCTGATTTCAGTTTGGGCATCTGCCTGGGCACTGCCCGGCCTGGTACTTTGTCCCCCGATATCCAGGATGTCAGCCCCATTCATCAGCATGGAGGTGGCCTGCTCCAAAATGGCATCCTCACCCTCAAACCTGCTGCCGGCATAGAATGAGTCGGGAGTGGCGTTGATGATTCCCATCACTTGTGGCCTTTCCCAAACCAATAATCTTCCTTTGCAGTTGATTGTGAACATGGACTGATAATTGTAATTTTGAACCTGACAAATTTGACAATTATTTTTCATCCGGAAACAAAACATGACAACCCAAGACAGTTTTGACCATTCAATAGCCCCCTGCCGTGAGGTATTTCTGAAGAAAACCTCAGATTACGGCACTTCATGGCGCGTGTATAGGCCTATCTCGATTGCCGATCAGATCTATATCAAGGCGAAACGGATCAGGACAATACAGGATAAGGGCGTTCAAATGGTGGGCGATGATATCATGAGTGAGTTCATGGGTATCCTCAACTATGCCATTATCGGATTGATTCAACTTGATCTACCGCAAGATGAGCCCGAGAACTTAAGCCTTGAGGAGACCAGCAAACTTTACGACCTGAAAGTGGCAGAGAGCAAGGCGCTCATGATGAGCAAGAATCATGATTACGGAGAAGCCTGGAGAGAAATGAGCCAGGAGGCCTTCGCAGACCTTATTCTCGCCAAGGTTCTTCGCATCAAACAAATCATATCCAATGAGGGTAGGACAATCATCAGTGAAGGTATTGCAGCCAATTTCCATGATATCATTAATTATTCTGTATTCGCGCTGATCCTGATGGAAGAGGGCGTTCATTCGAAATAAATCATAAACATTCCTGAAATCATGAATAGTATCAAAAGAAATCTTCCTTTCATTGTAAGGCTGATCATTTCAGCCCTTTTTCTGCTTTCAGCCATTGCAAAATCCTTTCCCCTTTGGTCTTTTGAAAAACAAATTGTCGACCTGGGAATCGTTGACTGGTGTCTATCCCATTACCTTGCAAGAGCAATCATTTCTCTTGAAATCGCCATCGCAGTGGCCATACTGCAAAGGCATTATCTGCGCTCCATCGTGATCCCGCTGACGATTTTCCTGTTAGTGGCATTCTGCATACATCTGGGCATTCAAATGTTCCAGCACGGAGCCATGAACGGCAATTGCGGTTGTTTCGGCCAACTGATACCGATGACCCCATTGGAGGCTTTCATTAAGAATATTATCACCATTCTCTTGTTACTCTATGTCTGGAAAAAAGAAAGCGATCTCCCCAAAGGGCAGAATAGGTTTTCCAATTTGTGGCTGATATATTCCAACAGTGCCCTTCTGATGTTCGTATTTTTTCCTTTTGCTCCCTGTTCCATTGAAAATGAGGAAATAAAAAAACCTCTCCCTGTTGTCTTGTTTGATAGCCATAGTACCGCGGAGACAGACAGCTCGGTATTGGCCGGCAGCTCCGGTATCGCCAAGGACACCGCAGGCTCTGCCCTGAAAAAAGATTCATTGCCCAAAGCGGACCCCGGTCCAGCCAGCATGGTTTCCAAATTCTCCGAATTCGCCGACTTCGGAGGCAAGAAAGTGAATCTGGATGAAGGTAAAAAAATCGTTTGCATGTTTGTCCCCGGTTGTGATCATTGCCGAGACGCCGCCAAGGCTCTTGTCGCCCTTCGCAAAAAGCAAAAAATTCCTCCGGTCTACATCATTTTCATGGATGAGGAGCTCTTCAAGCTGGATGAATTTTATAAGGAAACAGGTTGCAATTTCCCGCATACTGTATTATCCGATATTCCTAAATTTTTTAAGCTCCTCGGCAACAATGCTTCCACTCCGGGAGTATTTTATCTGTGGAATGGAAATGTCATGAAGTCGTTTGAAGGAGTGGGAGCGAATCAGTTCAAGGTCGAAGAGCTCGCCGGGGCTTTACAAAAAGGTTCAAAATAATGGAATGCCAAGGCGGATAAATAACTTCGTCTACTCCTTACTGTTGATATGGGGCGTAGTCTCCGTAGTATTTCTGTTGTTCCAGGCGCTGGGCGACCCGGCCGGTATGATCGCCGGACAGACAGGCGATACCAAGACCATTCAGAATATCAGGAGGGATCTTCATCTGGACAAGCCGCTGTGGAAGCAATACATATTATATCTCAACGATCTTTCTCCCATATCGGTGTATCCTGAGGAGGAAGTGAAAAAAAAGCAGCTAACCGGATTTTTCATGGGAAAAAAAACGGTAATGGGGATCAAGCTGCCTTATCTGGGCAATAGCTTTCAGTCCGGCAAGAAGGTCACAGTTATCATGATGGAAGCTCTCCCCGGAACTCTTTTGTTGGCTACACTAGCTATCATTCTTGCCTCATTGACTGGGATTTTCCTTGGCACCATCGCTGCCGTAAATCATCAAAAGTCATTGGATAGGTTGGTAAGCATCACAGGAATCGCCGGCGTTTCAGCGCCTTCCTTCCTGGTAGCGCTTCTGATTGCTTTGGTATTCGGTTATTGGCTTCAACCCATCACCGGACTCCCCATGACAGGTAACTGGATGGAAACAGACCCTGTCACAGGGCAATCCTACGCAGCCCCGAGAAATTGGATATTGCCTGCCATCAGTCTGGGAATAAGGCCGATGGCCATCATCATGCAAATGACACGCAGTTCCATGATTGACGTCCTGAAACAGGATTATATCCGTACTGCCTATGCCAAGGGATTGAAGCCCCGACGCATCATCATCAGACATGCCTTACCGAATGCCATCAACCCGGTAATAACCGCCATCTCGGGATGGTTTGCCGAACTGCTGGCAGGTGCTTTTTTCATTGAATTCATTTTCGGATGGCAAGGATTGGGTAAGGTGACGGTAGATGCTCTGGAAAAACTTGATTATCCTGTGCTGATGGGGTCGGTATTACTCACGGCGATGATATTTATGATAATCAGTTCCATGACAGACCGACTGTATAAACTGATAGATCCAAGGATCAGGTTGGCCTGAACGATGACCTTGCAAATACCTTAACTTCGTGCTCCAAATTTTTCAATTATGAAGGAAGTTTTCATCGTTTCGGCCGTAAGAACCCCCATGGGCAGTTTCGGAGGAACGTTAAAAGGCTTTTCAGCCACTCAGCTGGGAGCCATAGCCATTAAGGGAGCCTTAGAAAAGGCCGGCATCAGTGCAGTCGAAGTGAATGATGTGATCATGGGATCGGTAATGCAAGCCAATCTGGGACAGGCTCCTGCGCGTCAGGCAGCCAAATTCGCCGGGCTCCCAGATACGGTGAATTGTACCACCGTCAACAAGGTGTGTGCCAGCGGCATGAAAGCCATCGCCCAGGCAGCCCAAAGCATCATGCTGGGCGATGCGGATGTGGTGATAGCCGGGGGAATGGAAAGCATGAGTAACGTTCCATTTTATGTTGACAGCATGAGATGGGGGAACAAATACGGAAGCACTCAGTTGATTGACGGTCTGGCAAAAGACGGACTCACGGATGTTTATGACGGAAAAGCGATGGGAAATGCAGCTGAACTCTGTGCTTCCACCTGCGGAATATCCAGGGAAGACCAGGATAATTTCGCCATTGAGAGTTATAAAAGATCTCAGGCTGCGGTCAATGCCGGAAAATTCGATAATGAAATCGTGCCGGTGGCTATCCCTCAGCGAAAAGGAGACCCGATTTTGTTTTCAAAAGATGAGGAACCTTTCAATGTCAAATTCGACAAGATTTCCGAATTAAAAGGCGCATTTGTGAAAGACGGAACAGTAACCGCCGCCAATGCTTCTACCATGAATGACGGAGCTGCGGCACTGGTACTGGTAAGCGGTGAAAAATTAAAATCACTTGGGTTGAAAGCAATAGCCAAAGTTGTTTCATATGCGGACGCGGAACAGTCCCCGGAGTGGTTTACCACCACGCCCTCCCTGGCTGCACCCAAAGCGGTTCAAAAAGCGGGCCTATCCATGGATCAAATCGATTATTGGGAACTGAATGAAGCTTTCTCGGTAGTCGGAATTGAAAATACAAGGCGCATGAAGCTTGATCCCGCCCGGGTGAATGTGAATGGAGGTGCAGTATCTCTTGGTCATCCCCTGGGATGCAGCGGAGCCAGGATCATTGTCACCCTGGTGAATGTTTTGAAGCAAAACAACGGCAAATACGGTGGAGCCGGAATCTGCAATGGAGGGGGAGGAGCCAGTGCCATGGTGATTGAAAACATTAATTGACCTCACTATCTTGCACTTATGGTCGGGATAGAATAATTTTGCCTTCTTTTTAAAAACTATAGCATGAGAGAAATCACCTTAAGGGAAGCCATCAGGGAAGCGATGCAGGAAGAAATGCGCCTCGATGAAAGGGTATTTTTGATGGGGGAGGAAGTTGCGGAATACAATGGCGCCTATAAAGTAAGCCAGGGCATGCTGGATGAATTCGGCGCCAAAAGGGTGATAGATACTCCGATTTCCGAATTGGGATTCTCCGCCGTAGCCGTGGGAGCCGCTCAGAACGGACTCAGGCCAATTGTCGAATTCATGACTTGGAACTTTGCAGTTCTGGCCTTAGATCAAATTTTGAATACAGCCTCCAAAATGCTCGCGATGAGCGGAGGACAGGTTGGATGTCCCATTGTTTTCAGAGGCCCCAACGGAAGTGCGGGGCAACTGGGAGCGCAGCATTCTACCGCATTTGAAAGCCTTTACGCCAATATTCCCGGTATCAAGGTGATATCAATCAGTAATCCCTACGATGCCAAGGGTTTGATGAAATCGGCCATCAGGGATGATGATCCGGTTGTTTTCATGGAAAGCGAAGTCATGTATGGCGATAAAGGTCTTGTTCCTGCAGAGGAATACCTGATCCCAATCGGAAAAGCTCATATTGCAAGAGAAGGAAAGGATGTGACCATCGTATCCTTCAACAAAATGATGAAGGTGGCACTGGCAGCCGCCGAAGAACTGGAAAAAGAAGGGATTAGTGCCGAAGTGATTGATTTGAGAACCATACGTCCGCTTGACTGGATGACCATTCTTGAAAGCGTGAAAAAAACAAACCGTCTGGTAATTGTAGAGGAGCAATGGCCTTTCGCTTCCGTTTCTTCTGAAATCACCTACAGAATCCAGAAAGAAGGTTTCGATTACCTGGATGCCCCCATCCGCAGGATTACCTCCGCAGATGCACCCATGCACTACGCCCCCAATCTGGTGGCTGCCTATCTGCCGGATGTTCCAAGAACTGTTAAATTGGTGAAAGAGGTCATGTATTTGCACAAGTAATCCTTGCTTCAGGGTTAACTTTGTTTCAAATCTCATCGAATGTCTTATACCGGTACGGAATCTGCCTTACTCGACTTGGAGAGAAAGGGTATGCTGGTGCGCATTCATGAGGAGGTCGATCCTTATCTGGAAATGGCCGCCATTCACCTTCGAATCCATGAAAACAACGGACCCGCACTCTTGTTTGAGAAAATTAAGGGATGCAAATTCAGAGCGGTATCCAATATTTTCGGACATCCTGATCGCTATGAATATCTTTTCAGGGATAGTATCAATGCCATTCAAAAACTGATTTCATTCAGGAAAGATCCCGTCAGCGCTCTCAAAAATCCTGTTCAGAATTTTTCGCTGGGATTGAAAGCATTGAATGCCCTTCCCTCCAAAAGGTCATTCTCCTCGGGAAGATTCCGGGAAATCAGCATTTCAGATCTTCCGCTGATCACCCACTGGAAAGACGATGGCGGTGCTTTTGTGACCTTGCCTCAGGTTTATTCCGAAGATCCTTTCCAACCCGGAGTAGGAGGGTCCAATCTGGGAATGTACCGGATCCAGTTGAATGGAAACGAATATGTAAAAGACCGTGAAATCGGGTTGCATTACCAACTTCACAGAGGGATTGGAATTCATCAGACTGCGGCCAACCGGAAGGGAGCTCCCCTGAAAGTCAGCATATTTGTTGGCGGCCCCCCTGCTCATACGGTAGCTGCCGTGATGCCGTTGCCTGAAGGCATGAGTGAACTTCAATTTGCAGGATTGCTTGGATCAAGAAGATTTCGCTATTGCCATGTGGACGGATATTGCATCAGCCTTGATGCGGATTTCGTCATAACCGGAGAGATTATCCCGGATCTTAACAAGCCCGAAGGGCCGTTCGGCGACCATCTGGGATATTACAGTTTACAACATCCATTCCCTGTTCTCAAGGTACATAAGGTATGGGCCAAGGAAAACGCCATCTGGCCGTTCACGGTGGTGGGAAGACCTCCGCAGGAAGATACCGGATTCGGCAATTTCATCCATAAACTAACGGGGCAGGCTATACGAGAAGAAATTCCCGGAGTGCGGGAGGTGCATGCCGTAGATGCGGCCGGAGTACATCCGCTACTGCTGGCAATAGGGAGTGAACGATACACTCCGTATCTGAAAGAGGACAGGCCCGCGGAAATACTGACCATTGCCAACCATATTCTTGGAACAGGTCAGCTCAGCCTGGCTAAATTTCTCTTCATAACGGCTGACCCCTCCAATACCATTAGCACAAAGGACATAAAAGGATATCTCAGTTATCTGCTTGAGAGAATCGACCTTTCCAGAGACCTGCATTTTCATACCCAGACTTCCATGGACACCCTGGACTATTCAGGAACAGGACTGAATGCAGGCAGCAAAGTGGTGATTGCCGCTTACGGCAAAAAAAAGAGGGAACTTGCCCTGCAAATCCCGGAAAAGCTAAGCAGGCTTGAAGGCTTTGGCAAACCCAGACTGATTCTTCCCGGTGTAGTGGCATTGCAGGCAATGAATTTCACCGGTTATCAAAAAGCTTCGGATGAAATGGTTTCCTTAAATGAGCAATTGAAAAATGAAGACCTGGATCTATTGCCACTTATCATCATTTCTGAGGATTCCGAATTCTTGGCAGCCACACTCAATAATTTCCTTTGGACAAGCTTTACCAGGACAAATCCTTCCCATGACATTTACGGAGTAAATAGTTTTTCCGAATTCAAACACTGGGGCTGCCGCGGGCCATTGATCTTCGATGCAAGGAGCAAGCCTCATCACGCTCCACCCTTGTTGAAAGATGCTGCCACCGAGGAAAAAATCGAAAGATTTTTCATAAAAGGCGGTAGCCTGGAAAAATTTCGTTTAAAATAAAATAATATGAACCGTTACGGATATCTACTGTTGTTGACTGTTAACTTTCTCGGCTTCGGCATTTGCTACTCCCAGACTGAAAAAGTTCCCAATACGCTATTTTGGCGTATCAGCGGCAAAGACTGCAAAGAAGCCAGTTACCTCTACGGTACCTTTCATCTCATGTGCAAGGACGATATCCTGATATCTGACAGTCTGAAATCAGTCATCCGTAACTGCGATGAAGTATATTTTGAAGTGGACATGGATGACCCCGGGGTCTCCATGAAACTCATGAACGGAATGCAGATGAAAGACAGCCTGACTTTGAATAAAATGCTTTCACCGGAAGATTTTTCCAAAGTGGAGAAATTTTTCAAAGACTCGCTCTCGACAAATATCAATCCCTATCTCCGTTTTAAACCTCTCTTTTTCGCCACGTTGCTGGTTTCCAAATTCCTTGACTGCAAAATCAAATCCGGAATTGATCAGGAAATACTTAAGCTGACAAGGAAATTCAAAAAGCCGGTGAATGGTCTTGAAACAGTCGAGTTTCAGGCTTCTGTTTTTGATATGATTCCCTATGAGATTCAGGCAGAGGAATTATTGAAATCCCTTGACAGCCTGGAAAAGGGAAGAGCGGATTTCCAAAAAATGGTAACTGCCTATAAAAATCAGGACCTGAACCTGCTTCAGGGCATGTCGGATATGGAAGACTTCGGATTTGAAAAAGCCAAGGAATTCCTGTTGAATCAGAGAAACAGGAACTGGGTGCTTAGGATGAAGGAAATTCTGCCGTCAAAAACATCTCTTTTTGCGATAGGAGCTGGGCACCTTACCGGTACCGAGGGACTTATCCGTTTGTTACGAAAAGAAGGATATGAAGTGGAACCTGTATTGATATTTTAAGTCAATCATCTGATCACAACCTCGCTGATCAGTTTTTCTCCCAGCGACTCGTTGACACGCTCGATGATTTTTTCCTTTTGGAACTGCAGTTCCTGCTTTAGCGGGGCCACTTGGGTATGAATAAACAAGGTATTACCTACGACCTGGATCTTGTCTGTGTATTTTGCAATCGTAGCTCCCATGATTTCCTCCCAAATCTGTTCCATTCGCACGGACTGATAGGAGTTTTTCAACCTGCTACTGTTGATAAACTGCCGTATTGCGTCACCCAAGGAAAATTCTCCCATCTTTCAAAAGTATTCAAATAAGTTCAATGATTTGTCCCTTTGCCCCTAACAGGCCGAATGCTTCCTCCAGTCTCTTATGATGTGTATCCGTAATGATTACCTGCCCATCCTTATCCCTGCATACTTCTTCCAGCAGGTTGAACATCCTTTTGTCATCCAATTTCTCAAATGCGTCATCCAGTAACAGGATCGGAGCATACCCCTTTTGTCTTTTCAGATAAGCATACTCCGACAGCTTTAGGGAATACAGAAGTGATTTTTTCTGTCCCTGCGAGGCTATTTGCCGAAAGGCCAATTCTCCCAGATTGAAAATAAGGTCATCCCTGTGTATGCCCACCGTGCTCCTGCCGGCGAAAAGGTCCCTCTCTCTGGCTTTTCTAAACAACTCCTCAGGGGTCGTATCATGAAATTGGCACTCATATCGGACAGCCACTTCTTCAGCGCCACCTGAAATGATATTGTAATACCGACGACAATCCACGGCCATCACAGCGACAAATTCATTTCTTTTATCAAATATTATCTTCCCATGTCTGATCAGCTGTTCATCCATCACATCGAGCAGATCCTGGCTGGCAAAGGCCTGATCCTGTCTTAACAAACTGTTACGCTGGAGTAAAATCTTATGATAGGATATCAAGGCGTCAAGGTAGGCTGTATCCGCTTGGGAGAGTAATGCATCCATCCATTTGCGTCTTGATTCGGATGTTCCGGATATCAGTTGAATATCATCCGGGGCGATGATGACTATTGGTAGTCTTCCGATATGTCTTGATAGCTTTTCATACATTTCATTGTCAAATGAAACTTCCTTTCTGCCATTTCGGTAAATACAAACTACCTGATGCAATTTCCCGGAAAGGGAAAAAGATGCGTCAATCCTGAACCCCGATTCACCAAAGCGCAGATTCAGGTTTTCGAGGGAGGAAAAATAGCTTTTGGTAAAGCAACTGTAATAAATCGAGTCCAGCAGATTGGTCTTGCCAATTCCGTTCAGCCCGCAAATACCGGTAATATCGGAAAAGTCAAACGTCCTTTCCTGATAGTTCTTGAAATGGGTAAGCCTGATCTGTTGAATCCTGAGCATTACGCTGCAAGTTAATCGATTGGCCGCTAAGGGGGTCCTAAAGGGCGGGGGAGTGGCTAAATCATTGAGAATTAGCTCAAAAACGGGGTCTCAGGTATTATGAAGTTCCGTTTTCTCCCTTATCTTTGCAGCCAAAATCTTGGACCATTGGCCACTAAATTTTCTAAGGAAACTTATCTATACTGGTACGAACTGATGCTGTTATTGCGTCGTTTCGAAGAGAAGGCGGGACAGCTCTATGGTATGCAAAAAATCCGCGGTTTCTGTCATTTGTATATCGGACAGGAGGCGGTTGCAGCGGGATGCATGACGGCTACGGAGCCGGATGATAAATTCATTACTGCATACCGCGACCATGCCCTTGCCATAGCCAAGGGGGTCACTGCCAAAAGTTGCATGGCAGAATTATACGGAAAAGCTACAGGCTGTTCCAAAGGAAAAGGCGGAAGTATGCACTTTTTTGGTGTGAAGGAGAATTTCTTCGGAGGTCACGGAATTGTGGGCGCACAAATTGGCACAGGTGCAGGTCTTGCATTCGCTGAAAAATACAGGGACTCTAAAAATGCGGTTCTTTGTTTCTTTGGAGATGGAGCAGCGCGTCAGGGAATGTTGCATGAAACTTTCAACCTGGCCATGCTTTGGAAATTGCCGGTGATTTTCATCTGCGAGAACAACAACTATGCCATGGGCACCTCTGTGGCAAGATCCAGTAATGTTTTGGATATCTTCAAGCTGGCTCATGCTTATGAAATGCCTGCAGACGCGCTTGATGGGATGACTCCCGAAGCGGTTCACAACGGTGTGGCCAAAGCAATAAAACGTGCCAGGGCCGGGGAAGGTCCCACTTTACTTGAAATCAAGACTTATCGCTTCAAAGGTCACAGTATGAGTGATCCGCAGAAATATCGTACCAAAGAGGAATTGGAGGAATACAAGGAAAAGGATCCTATCGAACACGTTCAATCCATTCTGACATCCCAATTCAAGGTAACAGATGCCGAATTGGATAAAATAATTGAACGTGTCAGATATCAGGTGGAAGAAAGCGTGACGTTCGCAGAAGAAAGTCCATGGCCGGATGACGACGAGGTCCTCAAGGATGTTTACATTGACGAAAACTACCCATTCATCACCGACTGACATTAATTTCTAAAATCTCATATAAATAAAATAGCAATGGCTGAAAACAAAACAACCCAGCTCGCAGAAGAGGGAGAAGTCTTACAAAAAGCGGTTTCTTTTTGGGAGACTTATAATAAGAAAATCATTTATGCAGGTGCAGCAATCATTGTTGCCATTGTAGGCTGGTTCCTGTATGTCAATAATTTCAAAGAGCCGAGGGAAAACGAAGCCGCAACGGAAATATTCGCTGCTGAAAATCTTTTCGGGAAAATGGCCGCCGCCGGTTTCAACAAGGATTCCGTCAATAAGGTGCTAAATGGGGGAGAGCTGGATGGTAAAAAAATCACGGGGCTCCTCAAGGTAATGAGTCAATATGACGGATCTGCTGCCGCTAACAGGGCAAAATACATGGCCGGAGCCTGTTATCTTCAAATAAAGGAATTTGACAAGGCTATACAATATTTGAAGGAATTCAGAGGAAACGGAGCTCACCAGATGGAAAGTCGCGCCTATGTCATGCTGGGACATGCCTATGCGGAAAAAAACATGAAACAGGAAGCATTGGATTGCTATAAAAAAGCAGCGTCGGTAAATGAAAAAGATGAGTCGGTTTCTCCGGATGCGCTGATGATTGCAGCCAGCTATGCGGACGAGACGGGTAATAGCAAAGAAGCGATTGAACTGTTCCGTAACTTAAAAGACAAATATCCCACGGCTTATGTCGTGTCTTCAGGCGAAGTTGACAAATGCCTGGCAAAACTGGGCGAATTGAAATAACAAACTGCAGAAAGTGGCGAAAAGCTCTTCAGACATTTTTCAAACAGAAGGCATCCTTTCACCTGAGGATGCCTTCGTCGTAATGGTACGCACCGACTGGAACAAAGAATTGGTGGATCGACTGGAAGCAGGCAGTGTTTCCGTGCTTGAAAAGAGAAAAATCAGATACCGGGTGATCAGCGTGCCCGGCGCCGTCGAGATCGGTTTTGCCATAAAATGTGCCTGGGAATCCGGAATAAAACCCCATGCATTCATTGCACTGGGATGTGTGATCAAAGGCGACACTCCTCACTTCGATTATGTTTGCAGGTCGGTGACGGATGCCATCACCCAGTTGAACATGACCCTGCCGGTTCCTGTTATTTTCGGGGTACTAACGGTAGATAACATACGACAAGTGGAGGAAAGGCTGGGAGGAGAGCATGGTCATAAGGGAGAAGAGGCTGCCCATACCGCCATCAGTATGATATCTCTCGCATACTCACTTCAAAAACAGGATCATTGAAAGTAAAGATATTCATACCCTGCTTCGTCGACCAGTTGTACCCGGAAACGGGATTCAACATGGTCAAAGTACTTGAAAAAGCAGGATGCCGGATTGAGTATGAGCCGGGGCAAACCTGCTGCGGACAACCCGCGTTCAATGCCGGACATTGGGAAGAGGCCAGACCTGTTGCCGAGAAATTCATCAGGGATTTTGACGGCCCTGATTTTGTAGTCACTCCCAGCGCCAGCTGCACCGGTTTTGTGAGAAACTATTATTCTAAATTATTTGAAAACAGCGCCCTTCTTCGAAAAGTCAGGGATTTGGAAACGCGGATATTTGAGTTTTCTGAGTTTCTTGATTCCGTTTTGAAGAAAAGCGATTTCGGAGCCATCCTTTCCGGAAAAGCAGCTTATCACGACAGCTGTGCCGCCCTGAGAGAATGCGGCATCAAGCAGGCACCACGAAATTTACTGGCTAATGTGAAAGGACTAGAACTGTTGGAAATGAAGGATAACGAGACCTGCTGCGGCTTTGGAGGTACTTTCGCGGTGAAATTCGATGGAATTTCAGCCGCCATGGCAGACCAAAAAATCAAAAACGCCATGGATACAGGAGCGGATTATATCATTTCCACCGATATGAGCTGTCTCATGCAATTAGATGGTTGCATCAGGAATCAACAACTTCCCATAACCACCATGCACCTGGCAGATGTACTTGCCAGTGGCTGGTAAAATCTCATTTATGGCATTTTGGCTGGTAAAATCAGAGCCTTTCGTATATAGCTGGCAGCAATTTGTGAAAGACAAGTCCACCTGCTGGAGTGGGGTCAGAAACTATTCGGCAAGAATACATCTGCGCGCAATGAAAAAAGGAGATCTTGCCTTTTACTATCACAGTAATGAAGGGACAGAAATTGTCGGTATCGCAAAAATCAGCAAAGAAGCATATCCTGACCCTACCGCTGAGGAGGGTGATTGGTCCGCCGTTGACCTGGTGCCGGTAAAGGCCTTCAAAACTCCGGTCACACTCTCAAAAATAAAATCCGATAAAAGGCTAAAAGACATGGCCCTTGTCAGAATCAGCCGATTATCCGTTTCGCCGGTAACAGAATCAGAATGGAAAGCCATTCTTGACCTGGCCGGTATGAAATAATTCTGTCCCGTCATGAACGGCAACAGCAAAAAACATCTGGTTATTCTTACAGGAGCAGGTATCTCAGCTGAGAGTGGTATCAGGACTTTCAGAGACAGCGACGGACTCTGGATGGGGCATGACATTCATGAAGTGGCTTCTCCCGGAGGATGGAAGAAAAATCCTAAACTGGTGCTTGATTTTTACAATGCAAGAAGAAGGGATATTGCAGCGGCTGTTCCCAATTCGGCACATGAAGGTCTTGCGGCACTTGAAGAGCTATTTGAAGTTACCATCATTACCCAAAACATCGATGACCTGCATGAAAGAGCCGGCTCCTCCCGGATCATACATTTGCATGGCGAGATATTCCGAAAAAAAAGCTGCCTGGACAATTCATTGACGGAAGAGGTGAGGTCGGATATGCTATTCGGAGAAATTGCTCCGGACGGTGCGCCATGGAGACCGGATATTGTCTGGTTTGAGGAACCGGTCCCAATGATATCGTCGGCAGCGTCCGTTACTGCCACAGCGGATGTCTTTATCATCATCGGAACATCGCTTCAAGTGTATCCTGCAGCGGGACTGGTGGACTTCTGCCGGCAAGGGACTCCTGTATTTTTGATTGACAAGCAAATTCCTTCCACGAAGGGATTGAGGAATTATCATCCTATTGAAATGACAGCTTCAGAAGGAGTCGGCAAACTCAGCATGTTACTGGAATCAGCGTATCTATAAACTCAAATAATCATTCTTCGGTTTCTACAAAACCTATGCCTAACTGATGTAGGGCATCCAGTACCGGAAGATAGATTTTCTCGTCAACGGGAATGTGAACGCCATTGAGTTCTATTTTACCATCCAAGATAAGTTCCGCAGCTATCCCAAGAGGAAGGCCCACCGTCTTGGCCATGGCGGTATGGTCTGCATCCTCACCCTTCACCAGCATCAGGCTTCTGACCTTTTTTCGCTCGCCCTTCAATTCAAATTCAATCTCGTGAAGCATCACTACCATATCTTTATCTGAAGGGGAGAGCGCCAGTTTTTTTTCCAATACCCATTGCAATACATCTGCCGCCGTGCTTTGAGGACGGCTGATGATGGTTTTCTCGTCATCCAGCCCCAGAAACAATAGCTGCCTGATGATGAGATTGGCCTCATGAAGTTTGGAAGCCAGGCCGGCAGCGGCCTCAAGACTTAACTGATCCCTTTCCACCCTTTGTAGTTCTCCTTTGCCATCGATGATCATGATGTTTTCAGGCAGATCTTTGCCTTCTCCATCATCCATCATGGAAAGGAGATTCTCCAACATGAGTTGTGATTCCCTGAAACGGTCCATCAGGTTTTTCTGAAGCCATTCCTCATGACCCAAACGATGCAAATGCTCCCTGAAGAAATCATGTAATGATTTGCCGGCAGTCTCATAAACATACTCCTCATCAGTCAACTGCAAATCAATCAGATGCTTCCAACCATGCATGAATTCCGGATAACGTAGAGTGGTGCGGATGAAACTGTCGGCTGTTTCAAGATCATAGAGTCCGATGTAGGGCAGGCTGTTTCGATTGGGATAATAGCTTAGCGATTTCACACCTTCATAGTCAATCCTAACCGTTCTCAGTGGATCAAACAGCATGTCATAAGATTCATGAAACCTATTGCCATCAGCCAGATATTCAGCACCCTGCTTTCCTGCAGTGACCACATTTCTGGGATTCCAGCTCACTTTGTAATGCCAGGGATTGTCATCACTTTCCGGTGCCACCAACCCACCGCAATGACTTCGAAAATCACGGATGATACCTCCGCTTCTTTTGATTCGACTGATCAGTTCCAATGCACTCATATGGTCGATGCCCGGATCCAGTCCCA
>Ga0315906_10004318_pt1 | contig 18329 bp, 13 predicted proteins | sample LakEriMetagenome_4_FD_203526 | JGI IMG/M metagenome (GOLD analysis project Ga0315906, IMG submission 203526) | Freshwater fungal communities from buoy surface, Lake Erie, Ohio, United States - Buoy 2 MA122 | ecosystem: Environmental > Aquatic > Freshwater > Lake > Lake biofilm | place: USA... | reverse complement strand
ATCGGTCCGGCGGGGTCTCCCCTTCGGCAGCGACGACGGGCGACGAGCGACGGCGGACCGCCTCGGAATTCGACGCGAGGTCGGCCGCGCCGGCCGGCCGAAGAGACAGCAGGCGGAAAGTCGGCCCTGAGCCGGAGCGTGCAAATCCGCTCCCGTCCCCGATTACCAGGGTGTCCGGCCGCGTGGCGCGGCCGAAACTCGCCGCCCGCCGCCCGCCGCCGATCCACGGCCGGCCGCGCCGCGTAGCATTCGGTGGACGAGGCGGACCGGTCGATGGTCCGCCGCCCCGGCTCGCACGGCCGGACGGACGTGATCGCGGGAATCCGCCTGCAGCGGCCCGCGATCGACGGGGAGTGAGGTTCGCATGTCCGCGATCGTGGCACGCACGGCCGGCAGTCGTCGGGGGCCCGTCCCCGGCGGACGGGCCGTGCGCGTGACCCACACGCTCCCCGTGATCGCCGTGCCGGTCGTGCCGCCGGGCGTCCGCCGCACCCGCGGCGACTTGGGCTGAGTGGCGGCCGTGTCGTATCCTCGACGGCCATGACCACCGGCCGCTGCCCGATCTGCCAGGGCGAAACCTTCGAGATCCGCGCCAAGCTCGTCTGCCGATCCTGCGGCGCGATCCTCGAGACCTGCTGCGAAGGGGGCCCGATGGGGTCGCCCTGTGACCGCGAGCCGGCACGACCCGCAGAACCGTCGTCATCCGACGAATCCCGGCGCGGCTGAGTTTTTCGGTCGGCGAAGCCCGATCTCCTGACGAGAGTTTGCCGGCGGCGCAAACCCTTCTGGTTGCGGTGTCTCACAGGACGGGCCCGCCCGGATGGTGTTTCGTCGCTGGCGGCTCTGCCGGGCTCCCGCCTTCAGGAAAGCCACCGACTGGGGATGGCCTCCGGGCGGCTCCGGAACACGTGTTTCGCGGAACGTTTGCTTTCCCTTTCCCTCTGGAGGTTTCTGTGAAGAAGCGATTGACGTTCAAGTTCCTGCCCTGGGTGGCGGCTGCCGGCGTGTGCGTCGGCGGCACGTTCGTCCGCGGGCAGACGCCTGCCGCCCCGGCGGAAGGCTCGGTGCTCGCCGGTGGGGCCGCCGCGGCCGCCCCGGCTGTCGCGGGTGAGGCGGCCGCCGCCGACGCCTGCATGCAGACGGTGAAGCGGTGGCGCTGGGTCACCGAGCTGCAGGACGTGGAGAAGACCGAGTGGGCCACGGAGGTCCGCGAGCGGTCGTTCCAGGTCACGAAGAAGGTGCCGCGGCTCGAGGAGAAGACCCGGCACTTCACCGTGATGGTCCCGGAGAAGCGGACGAAGACGGTCTCGTACACCGTCAACGTCAACGTCCCGGAGACGCGGACGGTGGAGTACAAGGTGAACGTGCCCTACACCGAGCAGGTCGAGAAGGCCTACACGGTGATGGTGCCGGTCACGGAGCAGCGGACGGCCACCTACAAGGTGAACGTGCCCTACACCGAGGAGCGGACGGCCACCTACAAGGTGAACGTGCCCTACACCGAGGAGGTCCAGCAGACCTACACGGTGCGGGTGCCTTACACCGAGCAGATGCAGGGCTTCCGCACGGTCTCGAAGCGGGTCGCGGTCAAGGGCACCAAGACGGTGACCTGCCGCGGCGGCCACTGGGTGACCGAGGCGAAGGAGATTTCGGCGAACGGCAAGTATGACGCCGCCGGCAATCCCTGCTGCCCGAAGGTCGTCTGCTGCCGCAAGTGGGTCCCGACGTGCGAGACCAAGGAGATCGCGGTCACCACGTGGAAGACCGAGTGCGAGCAGGTGCCCTACACCTACTGCGTGCGGAAGACCCGCTGCGAGGAGCGGACGCGGACGGTGTGCGTGCGGAAGAGCCGCTGCGAGGAGCGGACCCGGACGTACAAGGTCTGCCTGTCCCGCTGCGAGGAGCGGACTCGCAACTACTGTGTCACGAAGATGGTCCCGGAGGCCCGGACCAAGACCGTCTGCGTGCACAAGAGCCGTTGCGAGACCCGGACCCGTGAGATCACCGTCAACCGGTGCGTGCCGGAGACGCGGACCCGCGAGGTCTGCTTCACGGTGATGGTGCCGGTGCAGAAGTCCGCGACCTACACGGTGTGCGCCAGCGACCTCGTCACGGAGACGAAGACGGAGTCGTACGTGGTCCGCGTGCCCAAGAAGGTCATGGAGAAGAAGTGCGTCAAGGTGCGGAAGTGCGTCGAGGAGCAGGTCCCGGCCGGTGCGGCCGCGGGCGGCCACGGCGCCGGCTCGGGCAATGGCAAGGGCGGCCGCGGCGGCCTCCTCGGCCACTGCAAGAAGGGCTGCTAGTCGCACCGCGGCCGGCCCCGGGCCGGTCGCGTGACGCGTGAGCAAGCGGCGGCGGGTCGGGCGAACAGGGTCGCCCGGCCCGCCGCGTCGTTTGTCGGTTCAGGGATCCGGCGTGTCGGCCCGCCGCACCGCGACGTCGATCCCGCCGTCGTTGTCACCCAGCTGCGTCCAGTCGTCGGCGCACCGCAGGAACAGCCGGCCGGCGGCCGGGGCGGTGAACGTGGCCACCTCTCCCAGGGGAAACGACTCCGACAGCGCGAAGCCCCGCTCGTTCTCCACGAGCACCGCCCCCTCGAGCCGGCCGCGGCCGGTGCCGTCGCCGGCCGCCGTGCAGGGCTCCCCGGCCGCCGCCGTCCGCCAGGTGCCCGCGGACTCGACCATGTAGGCCGCCGCCCGCTCCACCTCCAGGCCGCTGGCCTGCCAGCCGGCCTGCGCCTTGACGGTGGCCTTGATGCGCGCCTCCCCCTGCGGCTTGCGGAACCGGGCCTTCCACGGCCAGGCGACGAGGTCGGCCCGGTAGCCGTTGCCCGCGTGCCGCAGGAACTGGTCGTATTCGAACGACACCTCCCGGGCCACCGGCCCGTAGACCGATTCGAACGACGCTTCCGGCCGGCCCTCCATCAGCGCGATCGCCAGGGGCTTGAAGCGGTCGGCGTAGTTGGGGTTGTTGGCCAGCATGTGGCACAGCGCCCACCGCCAGGCATAGTCCTGCCAGCTGCCGGAAGGCGTCCGCCCCGGCACGGCGATCTCGAGCAGCCCGCGCTTCGGCTCGGCCCGCTGCAGGTAGCCCATGACCGCAGGCTCCACGTCCACCGCCGCCTCCCCCTCCTTCCAGTAGTTGCCCAGTTCGGCGACGCCCTCGGCCAGCCAGGTCGGCCCGGTCGAGCCGAAGGTCATGTGGCAAAAGCCATGGGTGCACTCGTGCTGGATCACGCCGTGGTCGACGCAGGAGTAGAGCGTGGACTTCCGCAGGTTCCCCAGGCGGGAGTTGAAGCAGACGCCGGCCCGGGCGCGGATCTTCTCCACGCCCTCCGGCTCCGTGAGCGTGCCGGGGGGAAACGAGGCCAGATCCCGCACGATGAAGCCCTCGATCGGGCCCGTGGGGCCGCGGCCGAAGTACTTCTCCAGCAGGCCCGCCATCCGCTCGAGCTTGTCGAGGATGATCTTCGCCTCACGGTCGGAGACGTCGGTGAGGAAGGCGAAGTGGGCCGAGCGGACGAGCCGGGCCTCGGCCTTCGGGTCGTCGGAGAGCGACCGATACTTGTTGGCGAACTTCTCGTCGCCCCGCTCCTTCACGGCCGCCGCGGCGGCCGTGTCGACCACGAGCGTCCGGGCCACGACGTCGCCGCTGTCGAGCCGCACCGCCACCAGCCGCGTCACCTGCGCACCGGGCTCGATCCGCCTCAAGTCGCGGCTTTCCAGCCGGGCCGCCACGTCCGTGGCCACCTTGAACGCCAGCACCGTCTTGCGGTGGAAGGCCCTGTCCGCCGGCAGTTCCACGACCAGCCGGCCCTTGGCGGCGACCTTCACCGCCGCCGTCACCGTGCAGGCGGCGAACTCGGCCGATGACGCGGGCTCGGCAGGCATCGTCACGCCGATCGAGGCGCCGGCGGCGTCGATGAGGGTGACCGCGACCAGTTCGCCGTCGGCCTTGCCGAGGCGGTTGAGCCGCCCGGCGAAGGTCACCACCTGCCCGGGCTTCAGTTTCGCGATGTCGAACCCGCCGGTGACGCGGATGTCGGCCGGAAACTGGAGCAGCCGGCCGTCGGCGAGCGGCACGGCCTGCTCGCCCATCGGCTGCACGCGGATCTCGTGCGCGGTGCCGGCGGCGTCGCGGACGGTCAGCCGCCCGCCGGCCACCGACTCGACGGTGCCCTCGATGTCGAGCCGCCCCACGGCCGAGACCTGGGCGGATGCCGCGGCGCACGGACACGCGGCCAGCGCGACCCCGACCAGCGCCGCCCGCACCTCACCGCCCGACCAGCCGCCGGGTATCATGCAGCCTTCCCGATCGTCGCCTCGCAGTCCCGCCGACATCGTACCGCGCCGCCACGCCGACCGGCGGCTCGGTCCCTCGACCCATGCCCCACTGGCTCATCAAGAGCGAGCCCGACGTGTTCTCGATCCGCGACCTCGCCCGCGCCAAGGGCCGGACGACGGCGTGGGAGGGCGTCCGCAACTACCAGGCCCGCAACTTCCTCCGCGGCATGCGACGAGGCGACCGGGCGCTGTTCTATCATTCCAACGCCACCCCCTCGGCCGTCGCCGGCATCGTGGAGGTGGTCCGCGAGGCCTATCCCGACGCCACGGCCTGGGATCCCACAAGCGACTACCACGACCCCAAGGCCGGGCCCGACAACCCGATCTGGTCGCTGGTGGACGTGCGGCTGGTGGAGATTTTCCCGCGCGAGATCCCCCTCGAGGAGCTCCGTGGCGTGCCGGCCCTGTCCGGCATGGAACTGCTGCGCCGCGGCAGCCGGCTGTCGGTGCAGCCGGTGACGGCGGCCGAGTTCCGCACGATCGAAAAGCTCGCCCGCACGACGCCGCGACCGGCGAAGCCCGCGCGCCGCAAGGCATAATGGCGGCATGACCTGCCGCCTCGATCCCGTCGCGCCCGCCCCGCCGCGGTCCGCCGCACCGCTCCCCGGCCCGCTCGCCTGGATCGGGGAGGCCTTCGACGCCGTCAGGCGGGCCGGCCTCGAGCGACCGCACCGCGTCCGCGGCGGGCGGCAGGGTCGCGAGGTCGTGCTCGATGGCCGCCGGCTGGTGAACTTCGGCTCCAACGACTACCTCGGCTACTGCGGCGACGTGCGGCTCACCAAGGCCGCCTCCAAGGCCGCCTGCGCCGAGGGGTTCGGCGCCGGCGCCAGCCCGCTGGTGAGCGGCCAGTCGCAGGCCCACGAGCGGCTCGAGGCTGCGATCGCCGCTCTCCTCGACGTGCCCGCGGCGATCGCTTTCCCCAGCGGCTTCGCGGCCAACGCGGCCACGATTCCGGCGCTCGTCGGCCCCGGCGACCTGGTCGCCAGCGACGAGCGCAACCACGCGAGCCTCATCGACGGCTGCCGGCTGGCGCGGGCCGAGGTGGCGATCTACCCGCACCGCGACGTGGCCGCCCTCGACCGTGTGCTCGCGTCCGCCGGGAAAGCCCGCCGCAAACTCGTCGTCACCGACACGCTGTTCTCGATGGACGGCACGCTGGCGCCGCTCGCCGATCTCGCCGACGTCGCGGCCCGGCACGGCGCGATGCTGATGGTGGACGAGGCGCATGCCACGGGCGTCTTCGGGGCCCGCGGCAGCGGCCTGGTGGAGGCGGCCGGGTGCGCCGCCGGCGTCCACGTCCGCGTGGGCACGCTCTCGAAGGCCCTGGGGGCGGCCGGCGGGTTCGTGGCGGGCCATGCGGAGCTCATCCGCTGGCTGAGGCACGCCGCCCGGGCCTGGATCTTCTCCACCGCCCATCCGCCCGCCGTGGCCGCGGCCGCCTGCCGGGCGATCGAACTGGTCGGCGCCGAACCCGACCGCCGGACCGCGTTGCTCGCGACCGCCGCCTCGTTCCGCGACCGGCTGGCGGCCGCCGGCCTCGACGTCGCCGCCTGCGGCGGGCAGATCGTACCCGTCGTGGTCGGCGACGCGGCGCGGGCCGTGGCCGTCGCGGGGTCGCTCGCCACGGAGGGGTTCTTCGTGCCGGCCATCCGTCCACCGAGCGTGCCCGCGGGCGGGAGCCTCGTGCGGACGAGCGTCTGCTGGCATCACACGGCCGACGATCTCGCCCGGCTCGCCGCCTTGCTTGTCCGCCATGTCCGCAACTGACCCCGCAGGCCGCTGGTGCGTGATCGGCGCGGGGCCCTCGGGGCTCACGGCGCTCAAGAACCTTCGCGCCGCGGGCATCGACGCCGAGGCCCTCGAGCGGGAGGACGACGTCGGTGGCAACTGGTATTTCGGCAGCCCCACGTCGCGGGTCTTCGCCTCCACGCGGCTCATCAGTTCGCGGCGGCTCACCGAGTACGTCGATTTCCCGATGCCCCGCGACTGGCCCTTCCATCCCGACCACCGCCAGTGCCTGGCCTACCTGCGGGACTACGCCCGGCACTTCGACCTCGTGCCCCACGTCCGCACCCACGCGGCGGTGGAGACGGTCGAGCCGCTCGGCGGGCCGGGAGCCGGCTGGCGGGTGCGGACCGCCGCCGGCTCCTCCCGCGACTACGCCGGTGTCGTCATCGCCTCCGGCCACAACCACGTGCCCCGCCTGCCCGACATCCCCGGCCGCTTCACGGGCACGCTCCTGCATGCCGCCGACTACAAGTCACCCACGCAGCCGGTGCCCGTCGCCGGCCGGCGGGTGCTCGTCATCGGCGGCGGCAACTCCGGCTGCGACATCGCCGTCGACGCCGCCCGCCACGCGGCGGCCACCACGCTCTCCCTGCGCCGCGGCTACTACGTCGTGCCGCGAAAGATCCTCGGCCGGCCGGCCGACCTGCGGAACGAGCGGCTCTTGAAGCTCGGGCTGCCGCTGTGGCTCCGCCGGCTCGTCAGCCTGCGGATGATCGACCGCACGGTCGGCCTGCCGTGGCGGCACGGGCTGCCGCGGCCCGATCACCGGCTCTGGGAGACGCACCCGATCATCAACGCGGAACTGCTCCCCATGATCGACGCCGGTCGGATCGAGCCGGCCGCGGACGTCGCGGCCTTCGCCGGCGACGAGGTCGTGTTCCGCGACGGTCGCCGTGCGGCCTACGACGTCGTCATCTGTGCGACCGGCTACCGCACGACGCTCCCCTTCATCGACGCCCGACTGCTCGGCGCCGACACGGCCGACGGCCTGCCGCGGCTCCACCTGAATCTGCTCCATCCGACCCGCGACGACGTCGCCGTCGTGGGACTCATCCAGCCGGACAGCGGCCAGTGGGGCCTCACCGACCTGCAATCCCGGCTCGTGGCCCGGATGGCCGTCGCCGCCCGGCGGAGCCCGCGGGCCGCCGCCTGGCTCTACGCCGCGCGGCAGCGGCCCGTCCGCGGGCCGATCACCTACGTCGCCTCGCCGCGACACGCCCTCGAGGTCGAGCACTTCTCCTACCGCCGCCGGTTGGAGCGATTGATCGCGGCGATGGACCGCCGCTTGCGGCGGTAGGGGTCGCGGCCGGCAGCGTGTCACCGGCCCCCGGGGAACGTCAGCGGCGGCGGGGCGGCGCCGGGCTGCTGCGGCGCCGGCGGCGGGTTGCCGAAGAGCGTCTCCAGCGACTCCAGCCCGCGGACCACGCCGTCCTGGATGACGGCCTGCGCCGTGTTCTCCACGATCCGGCCGAGCACGAGGTCGATGGCTCGGGCGTCGAACTGGGGCTTGTGCACCGTGCCCGCCAGCGGGATCGCCAGCGGCGTCCGCAGCAGTTGGGCCACGACGGGCGTCTGGCCGGCGAGGTCGCCGCGGGCCGCCACCTCCACCACCATCGCCAGGCCGCCGTCGGCCCCCACGCTGCCCCGCGAGCGGACGACGAACTGCCCCGCGTCCATCACCAGCCCGTCGTGCCACAGCCGGCGGTCGGCGAGCCGGACCGTGACCGGCTCGGGCCGCACCCGCAACAGCACCACCTTGTCGCCGAAGGCGAACCGCGGATCCACCACCGCCTGGAGTTTCGCCAACAGCCCGACCAAGGGCTCGAGGCCGCCCGCCGGCGTGACCTCCAGGTCGTCGAACACGACCCGCGCGGCGGCCTCGCCGGCCAGCGGGTCGGACAGCGGCAGCCGGCAGCCGGTCGTGTCCACGCTCACCACGCCGCGGGTGTGCGTCGCGTGGCCCAACAGCGGCGAGAGCCGCGCGACCCAGCGGTCGCACAGCGGCCCGGAGATCGCCACCCGATCGACGATGCGACCCTGCGGCACGATCAACTCCGCCGGAGCCGCCAGGCGGATCCAGGGCGCCCCGCGGATCCGGCCACCCGCGGCGGCCACGTCGAAGGGCCCACAGGTGAGCTGTCCCGCCAACAGCCGCACCGGCGCCGTGCCGGCCCCGATGGCGAGGCCGTCGATGTCGGCCGCCGCCCATGCCGCGGTGGTGTCGATGGTCACGCCGCGGGCGACGTCGGCCAGGGTGCGGACGGCGTCCGGGGCGGTCTTCACCGGCCTGGCGATGCGGGCGGCGCGGTCGCCGGCCCGGGTGGCCGCGAGCCATTCCTCCGGCAGCGGCACCACGTCCACGGCCTGCTGCGGCGCGGCGGGCGGCGGAGCGATCGCCGCCAGCCATCCCAGGGGCCCGCGGAGCGTGAACGGTCTGCCGCCGGAGCCGGCGACGGTGATCCGGCCGCCGGTCCAGGGGGTCAGCAGCCGTGACACCTGCTCCCAGTCATAGGCGGCCGTGCCGCCGAGCTCCAGCTGCCGCCGCCCGGACCACTCCTGCACGTCGCCGCGGGCGGAGAGCGTCGCGGTCGAGGATTCGAGTTCCAGGTTGTCGATCCGCAGGGCGTCGGCGGCGGCCAGCCGCGTGACCTCGAGCACCACCCGCGCCCGCGGCTCGTGCCACACCCGCCGCGGCGGGCCGGGCGATCGGCCGGCGTCCGGCGCCGCCCGACCGATGGTCAGCTGGCTGGCCGTCGCCTCCGCGAGCACGTTCGCGCCGGTCGCCGTGTCGGCCACTTCGAGCGTTCCCGCCACCTCGCCGTCGGCCGGCCAAGCGGCGGCCGTCTCCGCCGGCAGCAGCCAGCGCTCGAGGCGGCCGACGTGGGCCCGCCACTGCGCCTTGCCCCGCAGGCGGTCGAGCAGGGCCGGCCAGCCGGCGGCCGCTCCCGGCTCCCACCGCATGCCGCCGGTCCGCACCGAGAGCGTCGTCGTCAGCACCTCGCCCGACGACACCTCGACGCCGCCCGTCGCAGGATGGAGCAGGCCCGCTGCGGTCGCCACGACCCGCGGCTCTTCGATCCGTCGATCGGGCAGACGGATGGAGAGCTTCTCCAGCTCCGCCCCGGCGCGGGTGATCTGCCAGGCCGCCCCGCGGGCGGCCAGGGCCGCCGACGCCTTCACGGATCCGGCCCACGCGCCGGCTGTCGCGACGCCGGGCCAGATCGCGGCCAGACGCGGCTGCCAACGGCCGAGATCGCCCGCCAGCGAGCAGTCGGCGGCGATCGCCTCCGCGTCGGCCGCGGCCCGCAGCCAGGGGCCGCCGTCGATGCCCAGGATCGCGCCGCCGGTGAGCGTCGCCTCCAGCCGATCGCCGCCGGCCGTGAGCAGGGCGTGGGCCTGCTCCACGAGCGCCGCGTTGCCAGCCAGCCGGCCGGACGCCTCGCCGGCCAGCGTGACCTCGGCGTCCTTCCACGGCGGCCTGCCCGGGACCGTCCACGCGAAGTCGGCGACGCTCGCCGAGATCCGCGCGGTCGCCGGTCCGGTCGGTTCGGCCCGCGCCACGTCGATCCGGCCGCGGGACGTCCCCGCCAGCGTCACGCCACCGAGGTCGAGCACCTCGGCGAACTCGCCGGCCGCCGCGCCCAGGTCGAGCGTCCAGGTGATCGTGGAGGCCGCAGCGTCCCCGGCCAGGGCGACCTCGACCGCGGGCGAGGAGATCCGCGCGTCCTCGATCCGCAGGCCCGCGCCGGCCGCCCGCCGGCCACGCAGGAAGGCGGTGCCGGGCTCGTTCCAGCGGAGCAGCCGCTCGCCGGCGGCCGGGCCGGCGGCCGCCACGCTCTGCACGGCCGCCAGATCGCGGGCGGTGAGTCGCGCTTCCAGGACGCGGTCGTCGCCGTCGGCATGGGCCGCGGCGGCCAGTTGCAGGTGGCCGTCCGTCACCCGCACGTCGGGACGCACCCGCATGCCACCGGCCAGGCCGCGGGAGGCCGCTGCCAGATCGACGTCGGCGGTGACCGCGAAGTCCTCGTCGATCAGCGCCTCGGCCCAGTCCCACGCGCCGCCCGTCGGCAGCCGCAGCCGCCCGGAGGCCCGGGCCGTGAAGATCGGGCTGTCGATCGACAGCGTGCGAATCAGCAGCCGCCCGTCGGCGATCCCGCAGTCGAGCGGCACCTCCACGCTCGCCAGCGTCAGCACCTCCTCGAGCGTGGCGGCGCGGCAGACGGCCAGGCCCTCGACCGCCACCGAGCCGACCAGCCGCGGGGTGGTCGGGCCGACCGCGAGGTCGAGCCGCACGTCGGCCAGCCCGTCGGCGACCCAGCCGCCGCCGAACCGCGTGGCCAGCACCGCCGAGATGCCCAGCGGCAGCCGATGGGTGGAGATCGTCACCTCTCGTGCCGCGGGATCCGCGGCCGGGGACGACAGGGAAAACCCGCCGTCGCGGGCCAGCGCCGCGGTGGCGCGGGCCGCGATCGTGGCCCGGTCGATCCGCTCGTCCGCGGCGGCTCCGGCATCGGCCGCCGCGCCGGCCGGCGCGGGCCGCACCCGGCCGGCCACCGTCCAGGCGGCCGCCGGCGCCGCGCCGGCCGCGCACACCTCCGTCAGCCGCCAGGCATCGCCGCGGACCAGGTCGCGAAACTCGACGGTGGCGTCGATGATCTCGACCTCGCAGCGGACCGCGTCGGCGCCCGTGGTTCGGCCGCGGGTCGCCAGCCAGGGCGCGAGCACGTCCTCGAGCGAGCTGCCGCCCGCGCGGACGTCGATCAGGGCCTCGGCGGCCACCAGCCGCACCGTGCCCAGGTTCCGCGGGTCGAGGGCCAGTTGCGCGAGGCTCCTGTCGATCGACAGCCGCGGCACCGCGACGACCGCCCGGCCCGTCCGGTCGCGGAGGAGCACGTCGCGGTATTCGATGCCGCCGATCCAGCCCCACGTCGCCCCGCCGCTCGAGACGCTGCCGTCGATGCCGGCCAACGCGGCCTCGAGCGGCCGGTCGCGGAGGGCCGTGAGCACGAGCACGCGGGGTGCGATCCAGCCGCTGCCCGCCAGCACCGCCAGGGACGCCAGCGAAAACACGGCCCAGCGGCCGCGCCGGCGACCGCCCGGGTATCGGGAATGCTTCCGCGCCATGGAGGCGGAGTATAGGAAGCCCCGCTCACGGGGCAGAAGGCGGGATTCCGCGGTCGCGCAGCCGCACCAGATCGGCGGGCGTGTCGATGTCGAAGAGCGAGTCGGCCGCCGGATCGACCGCTGCCCACGTCGCCGCCGTCACCGTCTCGACCAGGGCCGGCGACTCCGCCGCCAGCAATTCCAAAAGGCCGCGCGGATCCCGCCGGCCGGTGGCGAGATAGGACTCGATCCGCGGCCCGAGGTCGACCGCGACCGCCGAGAGCAGCACCTGCGGATGGCCGGCGTGCAGCGGCACCACCCACTTCGCCTCCGTGGCCAGCCCGCGGGCGACCAGCAGCCGCACCACCTCGCGGCGGAGCAGCGGCGCGTCGCCGGCACAGACCAGCGCCGTCCGCGGCCGGGGCACGAGCCGCGCCGCGGCCGCGAGCCCGTCGCGGATGGCAGACAGCGGGCCGGCGCCGGGCAGGCTGTCGCGGACCACCTCCACCGCCGGCGGCAGCGGCGGCAGCGGCTGGCCCGGCGCCGCCACGACGAGCACGTGGTCCACTTCGGCGCCGACGGCGGCCACGATCCACTCGAGGAACGTGCGGCCGCCGAACGCGACCGCCGGCTTGCCGCCCGGCGGCGTGTCGGCCGCCCCCAGCCGCCGCGACCGGCCGCCGACGAGCACGATCCCGACCGCGCCGCCGACCGCCGTCACGCCAGGAACCGGGCGATGCGGTCGAGGCCGGCGGCCAGCTTGTCCTCGGCCGCCGCGAACGACATCCGTACGTGCCCCTCGGCGCCGAAGGCGCTGCCGGCGACGAGCGCCACGTGCTCCCGCTCCAGGAGCGCCTCGCACCACTGCAGGCTCGTGCCGATCCCCCGGCCGCGCGACCGCTCCAGGGCCGGGCGGATGTCGAAGAAGGCGTAGAACGCGCCGCCGATGTCGGGCAGCCGCACGCCGGGCACCGCCCGCAGGCGGCCGGCCACCAGGTCGCGCCGCTTCTGGAAGGCCGCCCGCATCTCGGCCACGCAGTCCTGCGGGCCGGTGAGGGCGGCGATCGCGGCATGCTGGCTGACGCTGCAGGGGTTGCTCGTCTCCTGGCTCTGCAGGTTGCCGATCGCCTTGGCCAGCGGTTCGGGCGAGATCGTCCAGCCGATCCGCCAGCCGGTCATGGAATAGGTCTTGCTGACGCCGGCCACGACGACCGTCCGCTCCGCGAGCCCGGGCCGCAGCGTGGGAAACGACGGGCTCGCCCGGCCGTCGAACACGAGCTGGTCGTAGATCTCGTCGGCGACCACGGCCAGGTCGTGCGCGATGGCGACGTCGGCCAGGGCGGCGAGCTCGTCGGGGTCGTAGACGACGCCCGTGGGGTTGCTCGGCGAGCAGAGCAGCAGCATCCGGGTCCGCGGCGTGATCGCCTCCCGCAGGGCGGCGGGGCCGAGCTTGAAATCGTCCTCGATCCGCGTCTCGACGAGCACGGGACGGCCTCCCGCGAGCTTGATCAGCTCCGCGTAGCTCACCCAGTAGGGCGTGGGCACGATCACCTCGTCGCCGTCGTTGACCAGCGCGGTGAACACGTTGTGCAGCGCGTGCTTGGCGCCGTTGGAAACCACCACCTGGGTCGGCTTGATCGCCAGGCCGGTGCGGCGGGAGTAGTCGTCGGCCACGGCCTGGCGGAGCGCGGGAATGCCGGCGGCCGGGGTGTATTTGGTCTTGCCGCCCCGGATGGCCGCCTCCGCGGCCCGGCACACGTGGTCGGGCGTCGGGAAGTCGGGCTCGCCAACCGAGAGGTCGATCACGTCCACGCCCGCCGCGGCCATCGCCGCCGCCCGGGCGGCCATGGCCAGCGTGGCCGAGGGCTCGAGCGAGGCCATCCGCCGTGCGGTTTCCAGCCGCGGCGCCCGTTCGCACGCCTGCTCCAACGTCTTCATGACTGCCTGCCTTCGCTCCCTGCGGTTCCTTGACGCGTCGAATACGCGGTTGAATGATACCAGTCGTCCGCCGGTTTCCCATCGCGCCGCGTGCCGCCTCCCGGAGCCTTCTCGTGCCCGACAGTGTCCCCGGCCGCCGCCGCGTCGGGCTGTGGCTCGTCGGCGCCAAGGGGGGCGTGGCGACCACGCTGCTCACCGGCCTGGCGGCGCTCCGCCGCGGCGCCGTCGAGCCGATCGGCCTGGTCACCGAACTCGCGCCGTTCACCGACCTCGATCTCGTGGACTTCGCCGACCTCGTCGTCGGTGGCCACGAGATCCGCGCCGGCCGGCTCGCGGACGAGGCGCGGCGGATGTGGACGGAGAGCCGCGCGATCCCGCCGGAGCTGATCGACTCCGCCGCCGGCTTCCTGGCGGAGGTCGAGTCGCGGCTGCGGCCCGGGACCGTGCTCGCGTCCGGCGAACGGATCCACGCGCTCGCCGACGACGCCGCAGCCATCCGCGTCGAGACGCCCCGCGAGGCGATCCACCGGCTGCGGGCCGACATCGAGTCGTTCGCCGCCGCCGAACAGGTGGACCGCGTGGTGGTCGTGAACCTGGCCTCGACGGAGCCGCCGCCGGCCAGGCCGATCCCGGACGACTTCGCCGCCATGGAGCCGCTGCTCGACGACCCCGTCGCCTGCCCCCTGCCGACGAGCAGCCTGTATTTCCTCGCCGCCGCCGCCGCGGGCGCCGCCTACGTCAACTTCACGCCCTCCACCGGGGCCACGCCCGCCTGCCTCCAGGCCGTGGCCCGCGACCGCGGCATCGCCCACGCCGGCTGCGACGGCAAGACCGGAGAGACGCTCCTCAAGAGCGTGCTGGCCCCGATGTTCGCGGCCCGGCATCTGCGGGTCATGAGCTGGGTGGGGCACAACATCTTCGGCAACATGGACGGCCGGGTGCTCGACGACCCGCGGAACAAGGCGGCCAAGGTGCGGAGCAAGGACCACCTGCTCGCGGCCATCCTCGGCTACCCGCCCCAGACGCACGTCTCGATCGAATACGTTCACAGCCTCGGCGACTGGAAGACCGCCTGGGACCACGTGCATTTTCAGGGCTTCCTCGGCACCCCGATGACGATGCAGTTCACCTGGCAGGGGTGCGATTCGATCCTGGCGGCGCCCCTGGTGCTGGACCTCGTGCGGCTGGTGGAGCGGGCCGCGCGGGCCGGCGAGATCGGCGCGCTGGACTGGCTGGCATGCTTCTTCAAGAGCCCGCTGGGAACGTCCGAGCAGGCGTTCGCCGCGCAGGTAGATCTGCTCGACGCATGGGTGGGGCGGCATCTCGCGCGCGGCGATCACGGCGCACGCCGCGCCGGCAAAGTCACCCACCGACCGGCCGGCGGCGAAAAAAATTCCGCGGATTTCTCTTGACAGTTTTCGCCGCCATCCCTCACAACTCTGCAATCGACGTCCGGAACCTGCGAGTGATCGCCGGCCACGGTCGCCGAAACGTCGTCCCTTTCCCGTCACGGAGCATCCGCGGGAAGGGGCGTGAGATGCGTGTTTGGATGCTCGCGGCAAGGAGCCATTTCCATGGCGAAGAAGAAGAAGAAGGCTGCCAAGAAGGTCGCCAAGAAGAAGAAGGGCCACGGCTGAGCCATCCGTTGAAGAGGTGTTCGGCGGCGGCTCTTCGGACCGCAGCCGGGGGCCTGTTCAACACGGCGAGACCTCCGGTTTCGCCAGGATGCTCCGCCCGGGATCCCATGCGTGGGATCCCGCAGGCCGTTTCGACGGCCTGCCCTTCGTCCTCCCCGGTGCCGCCATTGGCGGTGCCTCGTGAGGGCGTCAGCGTTCAGACGAGAAAGGCCGGCCCGGGCCCTTGGGCGCCCGGGCCGGCCTGATTTTTGGGCCGCGCCGGCCGGGCGGGGGTACGATCTGGCCCCATGCCGACCGCCTCTTCGCCGCACCCGACCCCCGCGGCCCGCACCCCCGGACCGGCCGACCGCGGCCGCTTCCTGCTCGTCACGTGCCCGGGCGGTGCCGAGGAGGAACTCCGCCGCCGCCAGCGGGCGGTCTTGCCCGACCTCGAGCCGGGAGCGTGGCGGCGCGGCGTGGTGACCTTTCGGCTCCCCGAGGGCTGCGACCCCGCGGACGACTTCGCCCCCGATCTCGTCTTCGCCCGCGCCGTGATCCGCTCGCTGGGCCAAGTCACGGCGGCGGATCCCGCCGGACTGGTGGCGGCCGCGCGGGATCGCGCCGGACCGGCGGCCTGGCGGAACGTCCATGTCTGGCCGCGCGACCCCCGTTGCGAAGTCGATGCGACCGCCGACCGCCTCGCCCTGCTGGCCGCGCTGGGGCTGCCGCAGGACACCGCGGCCTGCGCGGCGCCGGGCGATCTCGTGCTCGACTGCGTGATCGACACGACCGACCGCTGGTGGGTCGGCTGGCACCGGGCCGCGACGCCGCCGAGCTGCTGGCCGGGCGGCATCTATCCCGTGGCGCTGCCGGCCGACAAGGTGTCGCGGGCCTGGCTCAAGCTCGACGAGGCGATCGCCGCGTTCGCCATCGCGTTGCAGCCGGGGGAGCGGGCCTGCGAGCTCGGCGCCGCCCCGGGCGGCTCGTGCCAACGACTCTTGGAGGCGGGCCTGGACGTCGTCGGCATCGATCCGGCGGTCGTCGATCCACGGGTCGCGGCCCACCCACGGTTCACGCACTGGCGGAAGCGGTCGCGGGACGTGAAGCTGCGCGACTTTCGCGGCTTCGATTGGCTCGTCTGCGACATGAACATCGACCCGGTGAGCACCCTCGAGGCGATCGGCCGCGTCGTCGCGGAGGCCGGCGTGCGGCCCCGCGGCATCGTGGCCACGCTCAAGCTGCCGGCCTGGTCCCGGGCCGCCGCCCTGCCCGATTGGCTGGCGCTGTTTCGGGACTGGGGCTACCTGCCCCGGGTGCGGCAGCTCTCCACGGGCGGCCGTGAGGTCTGCTGCTTCGCCACGCGGTCGCGGGGCATCAGTCGTCGGCCCGCCACACGGCGGCCGGGTCGGTGAGGCTGCCGGAGGTGAAGTGCCGCCGGCCGGCCGGCGTGTCGAGCACAAGGCCGCCGTCGGCGGCGATGCCGCGACAGACGCCATGGTGCCGCCCGTCGGCGGTGTGGATCGTCACGGGCTTGCCGTCGAGCGCGCACAACGGACAGTAGCGGAGCGGCAGCTGACCGGGATCGGCGGCGAGCAGCCCGAGGAGGTCGTGGAACCGCGGCAGGAAGGCGGCCAGCAGCCGGCCACGGGGCAGGGCGGCGCCGGTGAGATCGGGCAGCGTGGCGACGCGGTGCGCGATGGCCGGCGGCGCGTCGGCGGCGCTGCCTGTGGTGTTGACGCCGATGCCGAAGATCGCCCGGCCGTCGGCCACGGCGTCGACGAGGATGCCGGCGAGCTTGCGGCCGGCGACCTCGACGTCGTTGGGCCAGCGGACGACCGCGGCCACGGCCGGCTGGACCGACCGCAGGGTCTCCGCCAGGGCCACGCCGCAGGCCAGCGACCAGGTCGGCGGCGGCGAGCCGGCGTGCGTCGCCAGCACGATGCTCACCGCGAGGCCGCCTTCGGCCTGCCACCAGCCGGCGCCGCGGCGGCCGCGGCCCTTCGTCTGCCGATCGGCGATCACGGCCGCCGGCAGCGGACAGCCGGGGTCGGCCGCGAGTTCCCGCGAGCGGATCATCGTGGACTCCGCCGCGGCGAGCACCTCGACCGTCGCGAACCCCGCGGCGTGGAGCGCGGCGGGGTCGATGGGGTCGGGACTGGGCAGAGAAGGCGACATGGGCGACCACGATCCGGCGGGCGGTGGAAATCTCGGCGACGGCGGGATTCTAGGTCGATCCGCACCGTCGGTCGCGACCTTGACCCTCGTCACGGTCGCGCGGTACCCCCCCATCCCGTCCCGCGGGCCGCTTTGGCCCTTGCGGCGACGGCCGAGGTCAGGTGCCTGCATGCGGAACTCCGCGGCATCCGCGCCGGTGCTCGTCGCGGTCCTTTGGGCCGCGCCGTGGGCCGCCGCGCAGACCGTGCAGCTGCCGCCTCCGGCGGCCTCGTCGCTCGACCGCCTGGCCCAGGCCGGGTCGCTATCCCCGCCACCGGCGACCTGGGATGCCTACGCGCCGCCGGGATCGCAGGTTTTTCCCACCGGGCCGCAGCCCTCCACCTGGGCGCCTTCGGCGATCAGCGGCCAGCCGGGATACCCCGGCTATTCCACAGCCGCGCCGTCGCTGGTCGCCCCGCCGGGCACGCCGCCGCCCGGCCAGCCGGCGGCGCTGTTTCCGGCGGGCTACCCCGCGCAGAACTCGACCTTCCAACAGACGATGCACGTCTACCAGGGTGCCCGCGGCAGCTGGGCCTACCTGCTCGGCGACGGCCAGGGGACCCGCGTCGGCATCAACGAACTCGACACCACCGCCACCTTCGCGCTGCCGTTCTTCCACAACTCGCCCGCGAACCTCAACCACGCGCCGCTGCTGATCACGCCCGGCTTCGGCCTGCAGCTCTGGGACGGCCCGCAGACGACGGCCGACATGCTCGCCGACCTGCCGCCCAACACCTACGACGTGTTCCTCGACGGGGCCTGGAATCCCCAGTTCACGCCGCTGTTCGGCGCCGAGCTCGGCCTGCGGGTCGGAATCTTCACCACCTGGGACGTGCTCGTGTGGCAGAGTTGGCGGATCATGGGTCGGGCCATCGGCACGCTGCAGCTCACGCCCACGATGCAGGGCAAGGCGGGCATCGTGTATCTCGACCGCAACCTCGTGAAGCTCTTGCCCGCCGTGGGCCTGACCTGGACCCCCGACGCCAACTCGCGCTACGACATCTTCTTCCCCGCCCCCAAGGCGGCGCGGCGGTTCACGAACACCGCCCGGCACGCCGTGTGGGGCTACGTGTCGGGCGAGTATGGCGGCGGCGCCTGGACGTTCCGCCGCAACTCGCCGGCCTACAACGGCATCTCGCCGTTCGACTACAACGACATCCGCATCGCGCTGGGGACCGAGTTCGTGCCCCTGACGACGACCGGCCTCTCCGGCAACGCCGAGATCGGCTACGTCTTCTACCGCCAGTTGTTCTACGTGGACGGACCCCCGCAGTATCAGGATCTCCCCGACACGATCATGTTCAGGCTGGGACTGGCTTACTGAATT
>Ga0315906_10004315_pt1 | contig 18341 bp, 15 predicted proteins | sample LakEriMetagenome_4_FD_203526 | JGI IMG/M metagenome (GOLD analysis project Ga0315906, IMG submission 203526) | Freshwater fungal communities from buoy surface, Lake Erie, Ohio, United States - Buoy 2 MA122 | ecosystem: Environmental > Aquatic > Freshwater > Lake > Lake biofilm | place: USA... | reverse complement strand
GTCTTGCCATGGTGTTGCTCATTTTCCGCAATCGCAAAACCATTTCACTCGATGACCTCTCGGAGATGAAGGGCTAATCATGATCGCAGCAGCAGAAGCCCTGCAGACCTTGTCGTCTGGTTGGTTCTTGGAACACGCTTGGCTCATTCCAATCGTTCCTGCCATTGGATTTGCCATCATCATTTTGTTTGGGAAAAAGCTGCCAATGAAGGGCAGTGAAATTGGTCTGCTCAGCATGATCGCCAGTCTGGTTTTGGCCGGTGGAACGGCGATGCAGTGGATTGATCGTGTTGGAAGCGGTGCAGAAGGACAATTCATCGCACCTGTTGTGCGCACATGGAACTGGTGGCAGATCGGTGGAATGAATTTCACCATCGGGCAATCCATCGATGGGCTCGCAGTCATCATTCTTGTTGTGGTCGCCTTTATCTCAACACTGGTGCAGTTGTATTCGACCGAATACTTGAAGGGTGATCGTCGCTACACGCACTTCTTTGCTGCTCTTACGTTGTTCTCGGCGGGCATGCTCGCCATGGTGATTGCTGAAGACACCATTTTGTTCTTGCTCGGTTGGGAAATCATGGGTCTGTGCAGCTTCATGCTCATTGGTCACTGGTGGGAAGACGGCGCAAACAGCCGGGCTGCGTTAAAAGCGTTTTTCACCGTGCGTACCGGAGACATGGGCCTATTGATTGGCGTTGCGATGCTGTATTTCGCATCTAATGATTGGACAACAGAACATCTTGGAGTTTCCGGTTTCTCCATTAGGGGAATAAGCGCGTGGGCACTTTCAGGTGAACCAAACAGCACCGTTATCTTGATTGCAGCAGTTGCGCTGTTTATTGCAGCAATCGGCAAGAGTGGTCAATTCCCGTTACATACCTGGTTGCCAGACGCGATGGCTGGTCCAACTCCGGTCAGTTCGCTCTTGCACTCATCAACCATGGTTGTGGCAGGAGTGTTCCTTGTTTCGCGTTTGTACCCAGTGTTTTTCACTGGATTCGACATCATGGGTCCGGGCGGCAACTTCATCATGATCATTGGTGCAATCACCATTGTGATTGCAGCGGCGCTTGCGTTCGTGCAAAACGACATCAAAAAAGTGCTCGCATATTCAACTGTGAGTCAGTTGGGCTACATGATGTTGGGTCTCGGCGCTGGTGCGTGGTTGCCAGCGGTGTTCCACATTTTCACCCACGCGTTCTTTAAGGCTTGCTTGTTCCTCGGTGCGGGCTCAATTAGCCACAGTGCGTCGCATCACTCATTTGACATGAAGAAAGACATGGGCGGATTGCGCAAGGTAATGCCAATTACGTTCACTACTTGGGTTATTTCAACGCTCGCTCTTTGTGGTGTGTTCCCGTTCTCCGGATTCTTTTCAAAAGATGAAATCATCGACAACGTTGGCAATAACGGCTATCAGATGTTCATGATCATTGGTCTTATCGGCGCATTCATGACCGCTGCGTACATGACGCGTGCAACTTATCTCACCTTCTTTGGTGAAGCACGTGGCGCATCAGCAGGCGAGCATCACGACGAGCATGCAACAGCGCATGACGCTCACGATTCGCATAACAGTCACGATTCACATGACGCTCATGCATCGGATCATGCCGACCACGGCCCACACGAAAGTGGCTGGCGCATTACGTTGCCGTTGGTACTCCTTGCTGTTTTAGCTCTCAGTTCGGGTTTGTTGAATGCAACACCATTCGGCGAAAAGTGGGAACGCATCAAAACTTGGGTTGAGCCTCGTGCTGAAGTGGTCATGGAAACCGCACCAGGTGGTCCTGGACATAGCAACTTGTTGAGTATTCCTTCTGCTGCAGAGGAAGGTCACCACGATTCTCCATGTGGAAGTGAAGCTCCGGAAAAAGGTGTGTGTTACGCGCCGCAATTAGATCATGCGAAATTCAAGTGGTCGAAGGCGATGCTTTCACTTGGCATCGTGTTCTTGGGTATTGCATTGAGTTGGATTGTTTCCACTTTGCTGTACACGCGCAAAGACAAGCGCCTAGTTGGACTTACTGAGCGCAATGGAGCGCTACGTGCCGGTTACAAACTGTTGATCAACAAGTACTACCTCGATGCGCTGTATGAAAAAGTGATTGTCAAAGCCATTGCAGGCCCAATTGCTGCTGCTGCGTATTGGTTTAACCAGAACGTGCTGGACGGCATATTGCATGCAGTTGCTGGAGTGAGTCGTGTGTTCTCAGGTTGGGTGTATCGCAATATCGACCAACGTGTGGTGGATGGAACGGTCAACAATTCGGGCAAAGCGACGAAGGGCGCCGGTGGCGTACTTGCGCCAGTCCAATCAGGAAAAGTGAGCCAATATGGCGCGTTGCTCTTTAGCGCTGCCGCAGTTGCCGCTCTCGTACTCGTCATTATCAATTCGTAACAAGAAAGAATCAAGGGAGACAACAACATGGAAATGCTCCGTGACCACAACTGGATACTGAGTGTTGGCACTTTTTTGCCACTACTCGGTGTGCTGTTGCTGTTGGTTGTACCAAAGGCAAATGAACAGCTGATCAAGAGAGTTGCGCTGTACACATCGATCGCAACAGTTGCGGTTGGCGTGTTGACACTGTTCCGCTTTGACTTCGGCAATGCAGGAACAATGCAATTCGTTGATGAAAAGACGTGGATTCCTCTCATCAAGAGCAGTTACTACATCGGCCTCGATGGCATCAGCCTGCCGCTGTACTTCTTGTCGATGGTCATCACATTGCTTGTAGTCATTTACAGTCTTGATCACATTCCTTCACCAGGCAATCCAAAGGCGTTCTTCTCGCTGATGTTGGTGCTGCAAACTGGTATGGCAGGAACATTCATTGCGCAAGATCTCATCTTGTTCTTCGTGTTCTTTGAACTGGTGTTGTTGCCGATGTACTTCATGATTGGCGTATGGGGTGGCGAAAATCGTCAATATGCATCGCTGAAGTTTTTCTTGTACACCATGTTTGGGTCGGCACTCATGCTGGTTGCTTTCCTTGCGTTGTTCTTCAAGACCGGTGCGGAAAGCTTTGCAATTCCGTTCCTTGTAGAAAATGGTGGAGCATTAGCAAAGAACATTCAAGTGTGGATCTTTGCTGGAATGTTTATTGGCTTTGCAGTCAAAGTTCCGATGTTCCCGTTCCACACATGGTTGCCTGATGCGCACACTCAAGCACCTACACAAGGCTCGGTCATCTTGGCTGCAATCTTGCTGAAGCTTGGAACATACGGATTTGTTCGTATTGCAATTCCCATACTGCCTGAGGCAGCCAAGGCTTGGGCACCTTATATTGGTGGACTTGCAGTAATAGGAATCATTTATGGTTCGCTGGGCTGCCTTGCACAGACCGACATGAAGCGATTGATAGCTTTCTCATCGGTTGCTCACATGGGTTTTGTGATGCTCGGCATTTCAACCCTTACGCCCTTCGGTGTATCGGCAGCAATGTTTGGAATGGTTGCACACGGATTGATCACGGGTATGTTGTTCTTCGTAGCGGGAAGCGTGAAAGAGCGCTATCACACGCTGGAAATTGCCCGCCTGGGTGGCTTGTTAAAGCAAATGCCGCGAATGGGCTGGATTCTTGGTCTCACAAGTATGGCATCGCTTGGTTTGCCAGGGCTTGCTGGTTTCTGGGGAGAATTCCCAGCGATCTTGTCGGCCTACAGTCCTGCTGCCGGCCTAAATGAATCCGTTTTCCGCGTGTACATGGTTATTGCCGCACTCGGCACCGTATTGGCTGCTGCTTACTTGTTGTGGTTGTACCAACGTGTTGCATTCGGAGAGCCAAAGGCGGAATTTGCAGGTGATGGACACGGTCACGACGATCATGCGTTCCACGATGTGAACAAGTTTGAGTGGTTTGCATGGACTCCGCTATTGATTGCCATTGTGGTGTTTGGCGTTGTACCAAACCTCTTGTTCAAGGTGCTCGACCCAGCGGTTCAAGTTGTGCTGACAGGGTTTAAGGGCTGATCACGTGATTCATTCCGTATTCGCCGCTGCAACTGAGTGGGCAAGCCCGCAGATTGACTACCACGCGCTTGCGCCAGAAATCATTTTGGCCGCAGGTCTGTGTGTGGTGTTACTCGCAGATTTGTTCCTAGACGAATCACGTAAGTGGATTCTTTCGTCGCTTGCGGGATTCACGTTGCTTGGTACGATGTTGCCGGTGCTCACTCTTGGTTTGAGCGAATCTCCGGCTCGCTCATTGTTTGATGGTCGATACGTCATTGATGATTTCAGCATTGTGATGAAAGCAATGTTCCTCATTACTGGCTATGTCGTGGTGTTGTTGTCGACAAAGCATGTTCAAGAAGACGAATACTGGCAGGGCGAGTATTGGTTCCTCTTGCTTTCCAGCATTCTTGGCATGGTCATGATTACCTCGTCGCGCGACTTTGTCTCGATCTTTGTCGCACTTGAGTTCCTCTCCATACCTGCGTACATGCTTGCTGCATGGCGCAAGCGAGACATCAAGAGCAACGAAGCTGGAATGAAGTACTTCCTGCTTGGAGTGTTTGCCAGTGCAGTCATGTTGTACGGAATGTCGCTGCTGTTTGGTGCTGCGAATAGCACCTTGCTTGTCGATCTAGGAAAGAGCATCACTGCAACTGGTGGCCTTAGTGCCTTGCACGCGCTTGGCATCGTGTTTGTCATCGTTGGTTTCGCATTCAAGGTTTCTGCGGTGCCTTTCCATAGCTGGGCGCCAGACACGTATGAAGGTGCACCAAGCCCGATTACTGCATTCCTGTCGGTCGCGTCTAAAGCAGCTGGCTTCGTAGCCTTACTGGTACTGCTGTTAGTTGCATTTCCTCAGGCTTCTGGTGTTTGGCACCCATTCATGTGGGTGCTTTCGGCACTCACCATGACGGTTGGAAATGTCATCGCGTTGCGTCAAACAAACATTGTCCGCATGATGGCGTACTCATCCATCAGCCAAGGCGGATTCGTGTTAATGCCACTCGCAGTAGCTGGTATGTCTGAGGTATCAGCTTCGGCATTGCGCTCTGTTGTGGTGTACATGTTGGTGTACGCAGCCACCAACCTCGGTATGTTCGCTGTCATCATTGCGGTCTCACGTAAGACACGAAGTGGCGAAATTTCCAGTTGGGGCGGACTCTTTTCATATGCACCAGGTCTGGCAGTACTCGCCACCATTTTCTTGGCGTCGCTTGCAGGTATCCCGCCACTCGGAGGTTGGATCGGTAAGTTCACCGCATTCCAATCGCTGTTGAGTTCAGGGACTGGCTGGGGTTATGCACTTGCACTTATTGGTGCTGTGAACTCGGTTGTGGCGTTTGGTTATTACGGAACGATCATGCGTGAAATGTGGATGAAGCCAGTTCCCGATGGCGACACCACACGAGTGGTTATTCCTGGATCCCTTGGTCTTGCACTTGCGATGACAGTGGTTGCCACCTTGGTACTGGGTATCTTGCCTGGAGTAGCAACGCACTTCGGAGACCTTGCGCGTATTACCGGTGCCTTCGGCGGCTGAGTCGATTACTGCTGCCATATCGGCAGCAGGTGGTGCAATTTCATTTGAGCAATACATGGGGCTTGCCTTGTATGGCGAACGTGGCTTTTATCAAGACGGCGGCAAAGCTGGCAGAAGAGGGGACTTCATAACTTCTCCAGAAGTTGGGCCATTGTTTGCCGCAGTAGTTGCTCGGTATTTAGATGATTGTTGGAACGAATTGGGATGCCCAGATTCATTTGATGTGGTTGAAGTCGGTGCGGGTCCAGGGACGCTGGCTCGTGGAGTATTTGACGCGCAACCTGCATGTCTGTCAGCAATGAAGTACGTAGCGGTTGAGATCTCTGAAACTCAGCGTGCATTGCATCCTGATTTTGTCGAATCTGTCGAAGTGTTTCCAAACAGGAATATTCACGGTGTTGTGCTTGCAAATGAGTTGCTTGACAATTTGCCATTCAAGCTCTTTGTTTACGATGGCGCATGGAAAGAAGCTTTTGTCGCTCTGGGCGATGGTGGAAGATTTGTCGAGGTGCTGCGAACCGTCGACAGCATCCCTGAAGTTCTGCCGAAATCGGTACCCCTTGGTTCTCGTGCACCGATTCAGACCGCTGCGACGCAATGGTTGCGGGATGTTGCTCAGAATGTGAGCAAAGGAAGAGTATTGATTTTTGATTATTGCAGTGATTCAACAAGCGAGATAGCAGTTTCGCCGTGGCGTGAATGGCTGCGGACCTACAAAGAACACGAGCGTGGAGTGCACTACTTGCTTGAACCCGGCACTCAGGACATTACAACTCAAGTGATGACCGATCAGTTGATGGAGTCAGTTTCCGGTCTAACCGTATGCAAACAATCGGATTGGCTGCTCAATTGGGGAATTGATGAATTGGTGTCAGAGGGCAGCAGGTATTGGGAAGCAAATAAATCTGCACCAGATCTATTTGCACTGAAAATGCGCAGCCGACCAACCGAATCGCAATCGCTTATGGATACAAATGGTCTAGGATCATTTATGGTTCTTGAAATCTAAATCGGAGTTCAAATATGGGATTGTTGATACGCACAAAGCCATCCCTCGCCAGAGATTACAGTGCCTCTCAAATCGCACTTGTTATCGGATTTATCTTCGGAATAGTTCTAATTGGTCACTCAAGAGTTAATCCAAGCAATACAGATTGGATATTTGATGGTGATCGTCTTGGAAATCAGATCGTATGGAATTACTTTCGTAGAAGTGAAATTATTCAATGGCCATTGAACCTGATTTCAAACTACGGTTATGAGTGGAGTAACTACGGCCATGGAAGCAACATCCTCCTTTCGCTGCCATTGAAATACCTTAGTTTTTTGCTTCCGAATGACTTTCAATTTTTGGGCTTATGGATTTGCGCATGCTGCGCACTACAGGGTTACTTTGCAGCAAAGTTGATGGGATTGTTTTCTACCCAAAAACTCGAAATTGTATTGCTGTCACTTAATTTTCTTGTATTCCCAATCTTTCTTATGCGAGTTGGGCTGATGGGACATCCACAGTTAGGTGCCCAATGGTTATTGCTGTGGGGAATATATCTAGTAATGGCAAACACTGTTCGCACTTCATCCTGGGCACTGCTTCTTGCTATTTCATTCATGATTGATCTGTATATCGTCGCGATGCTGATTGCGATTTTTATCTTTTCTCAGGTATTTGAGAAAAAGAAGGAGAAAACCAAGGAAAAAATCAAACGCATATCAAAGTCGTTTTTCTTTGTTTTAACGATCTGCACTGTAATGCTATTTACACAAGGTTATTTTTCACTTCCTGGAGGTGTTTCAGGGTCAGGGTTTTTTCGTATAAGTGCAACAACATTCGCAAATCCTAGAATTTCTGAACTTACTTCTTTTTCTTTTTTTGCAAATTTAGTTGATCCCACTAACAGCGCTTACGTATATAGAGAAAATGCTGAATCTTTCCTGTATCTCGGTGCAGGTTTTCTCCTTTTTCTTCCGGTGCTGTTATTCATTAGATTTACGAATGAAGAGTTGAAATGCAAAAGATTCTTTATTCCATTAACTATTGCTGGTTTGGCAATGTTTTTGGTTGGAATGTCTAATCAGATTTCCATGTTTGGCTTTGAGTTCGATTACTGGTGGCCAAATCAATTACTGGAGGTCAGACAAGTTTTTCGTTCTGCAACTCGTTTTGGTTGGCCATTGGCGTATTCAATTGCGTTATTTGTTTGCCTAAGGTTGCTTCTCAGCGAGAGTTTGAAAAGGTACAGAAGACTATTGGTAGTTGTTTTGTTGGTACTCAACCTGGCTGATTTGAGTCCACTACTGAGAGAAAGTTACAGGGATTTTCGTCGGGAAGACCTTAACGCTATTCAATTTCGAACCCAGTTAACTCAAATCTTCAGCAAGTATTCCACTATCAACATTTATCCAGCTTTTGACTTGCAGATTGATGATCCAGGGTTGTTTAACTCAGAGAGCGTATGGCGCAAAACGAAACTGTGGCAAGACGTAATGATTTCCGCTAGTGAGCTTAACTTAAGGTCTAACTTTGCATATGTGAGTCGACCTGTTGGAAGAGTCATTGCATCAGAGAATGAAAAATCAACATGGGTATTGAGTCAAGAATTAATGCAAAAGGGCGATTTGTATGTCTTTGTTTCAAAGTCGGATATTGAGTTATTCAGGAATCATTTACCTGAAGGTGCAGAGATTTTCTCCGTTGGACAACTGGAATTCATTGGTTTACCGAACTGAATTTATGCATCAGGAAGGCTGGTGAGCCATGCTCCAATTATCACGATCATCATTCCCACTACAGATATCCACAGAAGTGGCTCGTTATTAAACGCTTTTCCAAGAATTGCTCCAACAATCGGGGTGAAGTATGTAGGAATCATGCTGCGCACTGCGCCGGTTCGTTTAGTGAGTAATGCAAACAGAACAAATGCGAACCCTGTGCCAAGTACGCCGAGTAGTGCAAGCGCACCGAGAGCGGGCCATGCAAACGTGGATTGCGTAATTCCCCACAATCCAAATGGAAGAGACATCGCAAGAGCAACCAGTTCAACGTGAAGCATGAGCGTTGCCGGGCTGTAAATGGCCTGCAAGGGCCGGGCAAGATTGATTGCTACTGCGTAGGAAAGCAGTGCCAAAAGCAAAAGTGAAATTCCTTTTGCATCTGCTGTAGAACCTTCTCTAATTGAAGGCACAGCAATTAACGCGATACCAGAAAACCCTACGAGCACAGCAAGTATTCGCCTTGGGCTTGGAACATTGCGAACCCAGATTGCAGTAACCACGGTAACTACTACTGGAAGGCCACCATTCATCATTCCCGTAATTGCACTAGAGACCGACTCTTCAGCAAGTGGATATAGCAAGAATGGAAATGCCATCCAGACAAATCCGAGCACAAGAAGTCGAGGCCAATGTTCTTTAGCGATGTATTTGCGGGCGCTTGGAATGAGAAGAAGTGCTGCAGCACCAAAGGCAGTTCGACCAAGTGGAATTACCGATGAATCGAAATGGCGGATTGCTATTTTGATCAGCAAAAATGACGAGCCCCAGGTAAGTGCCATGCCTATGGAAAGCATCCAATCAAGTGAGGTAAACGATGCTTGGGTCTCGGCTGTATTGGCTGGTTTCATGATGGGCACTAGTCTCGCATCTATCGCTAGTCGCATTAAAGACACAGAGGTAGAAGCCAGATGAATGAGGATCTGAACAGCATTGAGGCGCTTTCATGCGAGCTTCGGAAGTTTCCACCCTCGAGCAATTTCGTTGCCGCAGCCCATGTTTCTGATGACTCACTGTATGCAGAAGCATCTGCCGATCATGAGAAGTTCTGGGATCGTCAGGCACGAGAGCTACTGGACTGGAATGAACCATGGGCGCAAGTCTGTGAGTGGGACTTGCCATATTCCGAGTGGTTTGTTGGCGGAAAACTGAATGTTTCGTTCAACTGTCTTGATCGCCACGTACTCGCTGGCAAAGGAAGCAAGGTTGCATTCTTTTGGGAAGGTGAGCCTGGTGACAGCCGAGTCGTTACCTACGCAGAGCTTCTTGAAGAAGTTCAGAAATTTGCAAACGTCTTGAAGTCTTTAGGAGTAGAAAAAGGCGACAGAGTAAACATCTACTTGCCGATGATTCCTGAGGCCGCAGTTGCAATGTTGGCTTGCTCCCGAATCGGAGCAGCACACAGTGTGGTCTTCGGCGGTTTTTCCTCGCAGGCGCTTGCCGACCGCATTAATGATGCTGAAGCAAAGGTGCTCATCACTGCAGATGGTGGTTGGCGCCGGGGCGAAGTTTTCCCGTTGAAGTCTCAAGCAGATGATGCAGTGAAACTTGCAAGCACCATTGAGCATGTTGTAGTGGTGAAGCGTGGTGGGAATGAAGTTTCGATGCAGGCTGGACGCGACCATTGGTATCACGAACTGATGCAAATAGTAGACGCCAAGTGCCCTGCAGAACCAATGGATTCAGAGCAGTTGTTGTTTTTGTTGTACACCTCGGGAACTACGGGAAAGCCGAAGGGCATCATGCACACCACGGGTGGGTATCTCACCCATGTGGCGTACACCTTTAAATATGTGTTTGATCACAAACCAGAAACCGATGTTTTTTGGTGCACAGCCGATGTTGGTTGGGTAACTGGACACAGTTACATCGTGTACGGGCCACTTGCCAACGGAGCAACGCAGGTGATGTACGAAGGCGTCCCCAACTTTCCCGGTAATGATCGCATGTGGTCAATTATTGAAAAGTACAAAGCAACGGTTTTCTACACCGCGCCCACTGCAATCCGTACGTTCATGAAATGGGGCACGCAGGAACCTGCGAAGCATGACTTATCGTCACTTCGCTTGATGGGAAGCGTTGGCGAACCAATTAACCCAGAAGCTTGGATGTGGTACCACGAATACATTGGCGGAGGTAAGTGCCCGATTGTGGACACGTGGTGGCAGACCGAAACCGGTGGAATCATGATTGCTCCGTTACCGGGCGCAACGGTGACGAAGCCTGGGTCTGCAACACGGCCGCTTCCCGGGGTTGGTGCAGAACTCGTTGATGAACAAGGTCAGCTCGTAACTAAAGGGGGCGGCTATTTAACGTTGACTAAACCGTGGCCCGGAATGTTGCGTGGCATTTGGGGTGATCAAAAGCGCTATCGAGAAACATATTGGAGCCGATTCACCGATCGATATTTTGCTGGCGATGGAGCAAAGCTTGATGATGATGGTTACTTGTGGTTGCTCGGACGTGTTGACGATGTAATGAATGTTTCAGGACATCGAATTAGCACCACTGAGGTTGAATCTGCACTGGTATCGCATCCTTCAGTTGCCGAGGCAGCAGTTGTTGGCGCAAATGATGCAACCACAGGCCAGGCGATTATCGCTTATGTGACACTACGTGGTGGTTTAGAGGTGGACGAGAAAGTGTTGCGGGACCATGTTGCTCGGGAAATTGGAGCCATCGCAAAACCGAAGACGATCTATTTCACGCCAGATCTGCCAAAAACACGGAGTGGAAAAATCATGCGCAGATTATTGCGAGATGTCGCAGAAGGCAGAAATCTTGGAGACACCACGACACTTGCTGACGCCTCAGTGGTAAACGAACTACAACGCCGCGCAATTGAGACTCCTAACGAAGATTGACCAGTGTTAACTAAATCGCTTTCAGACCTCACGCTTGTTATCCCTGCTTACAACCGTCCCGCATATCTTGAACGACAGATTGATTACTGGGCTGGATCCGGGGTTCAATTGTGCATCTTGGATGGTTCAAAGAATCCTGCACCACCAGAACTAGTGGCCAAAATGGGGGCTGATGTCCACTATGAATATATGCCGATTGGTTTCAACGAACGCCTTGTTCATGCATCAAGCATTGTCAAGACAAAATATGTCGCATTACTCGGAGACGATGAGCTCTATGTGAAGCAAGGTCTTCAAGACTGTTTAGATCTTTTGGATAACGATCAGAACCTGATCGGATGTGTAGGGAGAACTCTGTTCTTCTTCCATCGAGATGGTGAGATCCTTGGTCATCAGGCATACGAAAAGAGTCGCGATCTAGAAGGTATGTATGGAGACAATTTAAATCGATTGAAAGAGTCATTTCCTGGTGGTGATCCAAGTACTGCTCCATATTTGCTTTATGGAGTTTTCAGGCGTGAACAATGGAGCACGATGTTCTCATCTGCTTACGGTCGTCATTACAGCTCTGGATACGTCTATGAACTTGCACTTTTGTTCATTGGAGCCTGCTTGGGACCAACAAAAATGGTTGATTCATTGGTGTGGCTGCGAAGTGGTGAAAACCCAGCCATGTCCAGCGCGGCAGTGAATAGAAAAATTGGAACAGGTGAGTGGGGAACATCTCCGGAATTCGCATCGGAGTATGAAGATTTCATTCAACGGACAACTGGTGTATTGAAACAATGTGGTGTTGCTCCATCAGAGAACATTGAACGTGCAGTTCGAGAAGTTGCTGAGCAGTTTTTTGCTTATTCGTTACATAAACCACACAGACCGATTGCGTACTGGCACCGGTTGTTAGGTTTTGTTGCGAGGAACACACCTCAGTGGGTAAAGAATCTTTTGAAGCGAAATATGACCAAGTCGCTTGGAACGTTGTTGGACTACAAGGGGGTTCCATTTAGCGAAGCATTAATACAACTCAGACAAAATGGAGTTGTGTTCAATCAAGAAGAATTGAATACCCTGCGAGCATTTCTACTCGAATTTCACTCAAGGGTTGAAAAAAACTAGTCGCGGAAGTTTTCAAACTGAAGTGGAACTTCAAGATCTGAAGACTTGAGTAGTGCCATCGTTGTTTGCAAGTCGTCACGCTTTTTTCCGGTCACGCGAATCTGCTCACCTTGGGTCTGACTGCTGACACCTTTAGGGCCTTTTTCTTTTATCAACTTGTTAATCTCGCGAGCTTTGTCAGAGTTGATGCCCACTTTCACAGTCACGACTTGGCGCACGCTTTCGCCGGATGCGGCTTCAATTTTTCCCCAGTCCAATCCTTTAAGAGAAACCTGGCGCTTTACGAATTTTTCTTCAAGTAGAAGCTTTAGTGCTCGAAGACGATCTTCGCTCGAAGTGCGGAGTGTGAGCACGAGATCTTTTTGCTCAATTGAGGAATCGGTGTTTTTGAAGTCGAACCGGGTGGCTAACTCCCGTTGGGCTTGATCTACAGCATTCTTCAATTCTTGGCGGTCCACTTCAGAAACAACATCGAAACTTGGCATGGGGACACAATACCCAAGCCGATAGAGTGTTTACCCTGTGGGTCGGTACCCAAGCGGCCAAAGGGAGCAGACTGTAAATCTGCCGGTTATTGCCTTCGTAGGTTCGAATCCTTCCCGGCCCACCATTTCGCATTGGCAGTCTGAAAAGACTGCCAAAGTACAGTGAGTAGAGATGTTGCTAACCACAGACCAACTTCCTCAGTATCGCCAACAGCTGGCAATGGTGGACGGAAGTTTTGACCCCATTCACGATGGGCACATCGGCTATTTCAAAGCAGCCTCAGAGTTTGGCGTCCCTTTGTTGTGCAACGTTGCTCCAGATTCATGGACGGTAACCAAGCATCCTGTTTTTCTCGAGCAGCAACAACGGGGAACCGTTTTGGAAGCAATTCGCTATATCTCTTTTGTCCATTTGGCCGGAGTCGCAACAGTTGAAGTACTGCGCCTGCTTCAGCCGAAGTTCTATATCAAGGGCAATGACTGGGTTGCTCGCGGAGGCGTGCCAAAAGTTGAGGCTGATGTTTGTGAAGAGTGCGGTATAGAAGTGGTTTATTTGCCAACAGTCACCAATTCCTCAAGCAAGATACTGAAGGATTGGGCAAATCAAACTGAAAAGAATGTGCAATGAAACCAACTGCTGTTGTCACGTTTCATTCGAACCCATATACGTGTGGGGTTGCGCGATTCAATATCGCTCTTGCCGAGAGCCTTAATGTTCCGATGGTCACCCTCGATGACTTTTTGAGCAAGCAGGTGCCTGGTGCATTGCTTTCGATTAAGTGTGAAGAAATTGGCGAGGAAAACGCGCGAGAACTCGCTCACGTCTTAGTCTCTGCAACGGAAAAATTTGACGTCTATTTACATGGTTTAGATCATTCGGAAGCAGAGAAAATCGTCATTGCACAGGCGGGTCGAATATTTACGGCCACTATGGAGATGGCTGACGCTATTCGTAATTCGCGAAGTGATGTACAAAGCACGTTTGCTCCAGGGGCAACCCCGTCTCCGACTTTGAAGCAAGTTGATTGCACGCTTCTTACCTTTGGTATGGCTCACAAGATACGCGTGGCCGGTTATCGAAAACTTGGCGAGGTTTTGCACGGCGACAGCCGCACGTTTCGTCTTGAAATCTCAACCGCACTTCACGAAGGAACAACATTTAGTGAAGATTTCTTCACGGTAGGCAAAGAGATTCGTGAAGTGTTTGACGGCAATGTGAGTTTTCTTGGTTTTTTGGCTGACGAAGAGGTGTCAAACCGAATGCGCGCTGCAGACGCTTTGGTTGCATTTTTCCCTCACGGCGTTCGGGAAAACAACACAACTGTTCTCAGCGCCATGAGCCACGGGTGTGCTGTCATTACAAACATTGATCAGCACTCGCCAAGTTGGATGGTTCATGGCTTGAGTGTTTTTGACATTGACAAAATGGTTCAATTTCCATCAAGTAGTGAGCTCGAAGAAGTTGGAAGAAATGCGAAGCAAGCAGTTGCTCCATACTCGTTTTCGCAGTTGAGCAAAATCATCTCTCAATGAATTTGTTAAAGCGATTAGTGAAAGTTTTGCTTTTCGCATTCTCTTTTGTTGTCTTGCTCGTAATCAAATTGTTGCAACCATTTGTCAGGTTTCAATTGTGTGTTGTTGGATATCACAGATATGGCCACCTGGCATTAGAGCCAGAGATTTTTTTGGCCGAACGAGAAATCATCAAGGCAACTAAAGGATCGTCAAAGCGCGTCATCAGTGTTTGGAGTCTTGGGCCAGTCGCAAAGCAATCAAATAAGTATCTAGCAAGCAAGTGGAAACAGGAACTCCTGGTTTTTCCCAGCTGGTTTGTTAGCTCTCTCCATTCGGTCGGATCAGTTTTTCCGATCCTTAAATTAAATGAACCAAAACTTTCAATAACGGGAAGTATGAATGGTCTGGACAAGACAGCATCTCATGTTTCCTTCACGGCAAATGAGAGAGAGGAAGGAAAGAAGGGACTTGTTAAGATCGGCATTAATCCTGACCAACCATATGTGTGCTTGATTGTTCGTGACGGTGGCCATTACAAGTCCAAGGGCGAAATCGAATCGGCCGGTTACGAGGTGTTGAACTTTGACATCAACAGTTTTTCCGGGGTTGCCGAAGCACTCATTGAAAATGGGCTTCAAGTAATTCGAATGGGCTCTGGGTCGGAGCGACCATTCACGAGCAAACCCGAAGGTGTAATTGACTACGCGCTTTCAGGAAACCGATCTGAATTCCTAGACGTATTTATTGCGGCAACATGTGAATTTGCGATATCAACCCAGACCGGTCCAGATGCTTTGTGCATGTTGTTTAGGCGCCCAGTGCTGTACGTGGATGTGACGAGATATTGCCAGTTCTTTTTTGGCTCAAAACTGGCCACATGGTCTCCAGCGCGGTTGCAAAAGAACGGGGAGATTTTGAATTTGAGTGAAATAGTGAACTCTGAAATTGCCTGGTTCAAGGATCCAAACTTGTTTTCAAAGAATGGAATCTCGCAACAGAAGTCTTCTAGCAACGAATTGAAAGAATTGGTCCTGTCATACATTCGTATGCGCGGACGTGAAGATGAGATTGCGTTGAACACTCGTTCGATGGTTTCCCGTGGTTTTGGTGAACGTGGGCGGCTTCAATTTGGGGAAGTGACTGCATGTTTAGCCCCCAATGCGGAGCGAATTCTCGGCGATTGGGTCATGAAATAAGCAGAATTAGGAATGCTGATTATTGGGTAAATCGCTAGGATGAGTCAGCATTCGGGTGAGAAGTTCACTTGAGTACGCCCTCTTAGCTCATTCGGTAGAGCACTTCCATGGTAAGGAAGAGGTGGTGGGTTCGATTCCCACAGAGGGCTCGTGGTTACGGCGGCGTAGCTCAGTTGGTGAGAGCATCCGGCTCATAATCGGAAGGTCACCGGTTCGAATCCGGTCGCCGCTACAAAATGGCAAAGAGGCAAAACATTGGAAGTTGACTCGCAAGCATCGCATCAGCCAACGAGCAAACTCCTCTGGAGTTTGCTAGAACCAAAGGAGCGACGCGCCCTTGGCGGTTTGTTTTCTCTCATGCTCATTGGGACGCTTCTTGAAACCTTGAGTGTTGGCCTGTTAATTCCTGTCCTCTCTGTTCTTACTTCAGAAAGCTCAGAGATTAAGTTTCCATTTGGAACACTTCAAACCAACTTGGATCGCTCATCAATGATTTGGATAGTTGTTGTAGGCGTATTGATTGTTTATGTACTGAAAAATGTTTTCTTAGCAGTAAGTGTTTGGATTCAACGGGGGTTTCTCACACGGCTAACTGCTCGATTTGGATCTCAAATACTTAAGTCATACATACTGCAGCCATTTTCTTTTCATTTGAAAAAGAACTCATCAACTCTGATAAGAAACACTCAAGATGCTTCCGTACTGGTTGCTGGAGGGATTGAACCTTCATTGACGTTGGTTTCAGAGGGATTGATAGCGACAGCACTCTTTATTGTGCTCATTGCTGTAGAGCCTCTTGGAACAATTGTGGTAGTCGCAACACTTGTTTTGGCAACAATGTTGTTTCATCGTATTTCAGATTCAAAACTGCAACGCTGGGGGACGCTTCGTCAGTTTGAAAAAGGGAAGATCATTCAAACCATTCAGCAGAGTCTTGGCGCCGTAAAGGATATTCAGGTTCTCAATCGTGAAAACTGGTTTATTAGTGAGCACAATCGACATCAGGAACAAGATGGTCGCTTGCTTCGCAAAATCATTACCATCCAGTCGCTGCCGCGTTTGTGGTTGGAAGTAATGGCGATAGGTGGATTGACGGGGCTTATCGGAGTAATGCTGAGTTCAGGTAAAGAAGCGTCGGAGATCGTGCCAGTTGTTGGACTCTTTGCAGCAACCGCGTTTAGGGTTTTGCCATCAATAAACAAAATTGTGGGAAGTAAACAACAACTCAAGGTGTCTAGAGCGGCTATTGAGGCAATTCACTCAGACTTACATTTACCAAGCCGGAGTTTGTCACTTGGCCATGTTCCTCGGTTGGCATTTGAAAACATTGACGTTGACAGTTTGGTCTTTTCGTATGAAGGAATTGAAAGTCCTGTATTGAACAATGTGAATGTTCACATCCGAAAAGGTGAAGCAGTTGGTTTTGTAGGGCAAAGCGGCAGTGGCAAGAGCACGTTGATTGACATCATGCTTGGTCTGTTACATCCACAAGGTGGTTTGGTATCAGTGAATGGTCAACGTATTGATGATGTCAAACAGTCTTGGCAGAAACAAATTGGATATATCCCCCAAACAATCTTTCTTATGGACGATTCGTTGCGCCGCAATATTGCAATCGGAATTTCTGACAATGAAATTGATGAAGTTGCAATTCGCGAGGCATTGAAGTCAGCACAACTTGAAGACTTCGTTGCGTCATTGCCGGAAGGCTTAGACACGGTGGTGGGCGAGCGCGGAGTGCGACTTTCTGGTGGTCAACGTCAGCGAATCGGAATTGCGCGCGCGTTGTACCACCGACCTTCAGTGTTAGTGCTTGACGAAGCCACAAGTTCGCTTGATACCGAGACCGAACACGGCGTAATGCAAGCGGTGCAAGCACTGCAAGGCGACAAGACGGTCATCATCGTTGCCCACCGTTTGAGCACCGTTGAGTATTGCGATCGCCTATATCGCCTCGATGTAGGGCGTATTGTTGACGAAGGAACATTTGACGAAGTAATGAACAGGTCGCAAAGTTAGGTTTGACACTATGGAACAGTTGATTAGTGAATACATCAAGCGCATGCACACTGCGCTTGAACTTCCCGCCATGAAAGAAGTTCCAAAACTTGCTGCTGCGATGCAACTCGCTTGGAAGAACAAGAAGACTATTTACTTGTGTGGCAATGGCGGGTCGGCAGGAAATGCGAACCATCTTGCAAACGACTTCTTGTATGGCGCTGGCGTAAAGAACGGAATTGGTTTACGCATCGATTCATTGAGCGCGAACCCAGCGGTCATTACATGCCTTGCAAACGACATCGGTTACGAAAACATTTATTCCGAGCAACTGCGCGTGAAAGCAGATGCAGGTGACATCTTGGTGGTGTTCTCGGGCAGCGGCAATTCGGCAAACGTGGTGAATGCATTAGAGATGGGTAACAAGTTGGGAATGGAAACCTTCGCAGTGCTTGGCTACTCAGGTGGCAAATGCAAAGACCTTGCCAAGCACCCCATCCATTTCGCTATCGACGACATGCAAATTGCTGAAGACCTCCAACTGATCATTTTCCACATGGCCATGCAATGGCTGTGTGATCAAGGCCCTGCGAAGTAACTTCACCTCATATTTAAGGCCGTGCGCCCATAGGTCATGCAGATAATGGCTGGTAGCCTCACCTTCGCTATTTAGGGCAGTAGCTCAGTTGGTAGAGCGCCGGTCTCCAAAACCGATGGTCGGGGGTTCAAATCCCTCCTGCCCTGCAAATTTCTTGTGGTTGGACCCTGATTAGTGCGGCAAACCCCCCGATAGGCTCAAACTCCGCTATGTCCATGGATCTCAACCGACAGCAAAAGCGCGCCATGCAAAAGATGGGCGCCGTAAACGAACAGGGTGCGCCTATTCGCCAACCC
>Ga0315906_10004314_pt1 | contig 18341 bp, 11 predicted proteins | sample LakEriMetagenome_4_FD_203526 | JGI IMG/M metagenome (GOLD analysis project Ga0315906, IMG submission 203526) | Freshwater fungal communities from buoy surface, Lake Erie, Ohio, United States - Buoy 2 MA122 | ecosystem: Environmental > Aquatic > Freshwater > Lake > Lake biofilm | place: USA... | reverse complement strand
CGCAGGCCGTCGAGGGCAGGTTGGCGGTGTAGTTGTTGGTCGTGGTCGGCGTCATGTTCACCTGGGTGAACGCGCCGCTCGAGCCAACGCGGTAGAAGAGCTTGCCGCTGTTCGGAGCCGGCGTGCCGGAGAGCGCGCCCACCGCGAGGGTGACGGCCGTCGAGCCGTTCGGATTCGAGTACGCGGGGATCGTTCCCGGGGTGACCGAGATCAGCTGCAGCGCCGGGCCGGGCATCCCGTGCGCGGTGAAGGCGTTGTTGATCTGGGCGTAGTTCGGGGTGCCGTCGTTGATGTTGCCGTTGTTGTCGTCGATCGTGAGGACGTCGATCGTGATCGACGGGTCGATGCCCGTGCCCGCGTGGAGCAGCACCGCGCCGAGCGCGAGCTTCGCAAGCGTCTGGCGGTAGGTGGCAGGCTGGCTCAGGATCAGGTTGTCGCGGACATCCCAGAAGCAGCCCGAGATGAGCTGGCCGCACGAGTGGATCGCGCTTCCGCAGCTCGAGCAGCCCGAGGTGAGGTACTGGCAGGTGTTGTCCGCATTGCGGATGCCGGTCGAGCAGGTCTGGAAGCCGACCGCGAGGCGCGGATCGTCGGTGACGAGCACGGCCATGATGTCGCCGAAGCCTTCGCCGAACGCGCCCTGTCCCGAGCCCGCGACCGCCACGATGTGGTGTCCGTACTCGTGGTGGACGACCGGAGCGAAGGCGGTGTTGTTGCAGCCGCCACCGGCCGGGTAGAAGTTGATCGACGAGCCGTTGTAGAACGCGTTGCAGGTTCCCGAGACCTGGACGTTGATCGGGAAGTTCTGCTGGGTGGCGACGGTCGGGAACGACGGGTTGGTGCTGACGACGAGGTCGCGGACGAGGTTCGCGTGGAGATACGCGTTGACCTCGGCGCGCTGGTCCTCGGCGGTGTTCGCCGCGTTGTGGTTGAAGTTGAGCGCGCCACCCGAGCTCGAGAGGTTGATCGAGCTGACCGAGCCGTTCGCGACGTCGTTCACGCTGAACCAGCGGCCGCCGATCGTCGAGGTGATGCTGAGGGTCGTCGCGCCGTTGGGGATGTTCACGGTGCCGTCGACGCCGGCGAAGACGGTCGTGGTGCCGTAGGTGATGCGGGCGTGCGGAAGCGCGGTCTGCGCCTCGGGATTGCAGGCATCCGCGGCGTTGCCCGTGGTCGCGACGCCGGTCACCGAGACCTGCACGTCGGCCTGGAGCACCTGGTCCTCCTGGTAGAGGATCTTGTTGGTCTCGGCGTCGACCACGTAGAGCATCTTCTGGTACGAGGTCCGGTCGAACACGCCGGTGCCCTCGACGATGAACTTGATCGCGAGGCGCGGCTCGGCGGCGGTGAACTCCTCGTAGCCCGCCCAGATCACCTGCTCCTGGTTGGAGACGGTCGCGCCGGGGCCGAACTGGTTGAGCGGCGCGCGGGTGACCTTGCGGAGGTCGAGCTTCGACGGCGCCACCGGCTTGCCGGTGAACTTCGCGGCGAAGTCGCGCACGTCGCGCAGCGCGTTGGCGACGAGGACGAGCGGATATCCCGGCTCGTTGCGGACGAGGCAGCGGACGTCGCCCCGGAAGACCGGAACGCCGCTCACATGCTGCGTGTAGCCGACGAGGGAGAAGGTGTAGCTCTCGCTGTCGGCCTCATAGCCGAGCGGGAGGACATGGGTGCCTTCGGCGTTCGGGCCGACGGGCATCAGCTGGCCGAAGCTCGAGGAGAAGATCCCGGCGTGCTGCTTGAGGAACGCGTCGGCGCTCTCGACGGCGCTCGCGCCGAAGGAGAACGCGCGTCCGTAGACGCGCGACACCTTGCCGCCGACCTCGTAGATGCCGGTGTCGGGGTTGGTGTCGAGGAAGTTCTGGCGGACGGTCGCGGGATCGATCGACCCCGGCACCACTTGGGCGGAAAGAGTGGTTGCGCACGCGGCGACGACGCCAGCGGCCACCAGTCCAGTGAGGCTCTTCATCTGCATCGGGACTCCTTGCACGGTTCTGGGAAACGGCTCCTCAACGGGCGGAGGCCGCCCGCCTTGCTATTCTCGACCATGTTTCGCGAACTCCGATCCGACGGGCGCGAAATTCAGACAAGTTTTCGGTCGAAGGTCTGAATCGTTCGATTCTCGACCGCCCGGACGCCGGCAACCCGCGATCCCGGGCCGCCAGCCCCCGTCCGACGGCCCGCCCGAAGCCCGGTTACTGTCCTCCGCCCGTCATGCGCGACCGCACCAACGACCGCGAACCTGTCATCGAGAACCGGAAGGCGCGCCATGACTACGCCGTCGCCGAGACGCTCGAGGTCGGACTCAAGCTCGTCGGGACCGAGGTGAAGAGCCTTCGGCTCGGTCAGGCCAGCCTCGCGGAGGGTTGGGTGCGGGCGCAGGTGGATCCGCCCGAGCTCGAGCTGTTCAACGTGACGATCGCCGAGTATCCGCCTGCCGGCGCGAACCGCCAGCATGTGCCGAACCGCGCGCGGCGGCTTCTCGCCAATCGCAAGGAGATCGTCAAGTTCGCCACCGAGGCGAAGGCGAAGGGCGCCACCCTCGTGCCGCTCAAGATCTACTGGGTGAAGGGCCGGGCGAAGCTGCTGATCGGCATCGGTCTCGGCAAGAAGCAGCACGACAAGCGCGCCGACATCGCCAAGAAGCAGGACAAGCGCGACATGGATCGCGCGATGAGCCGACGCCGCTAGCGCCCGCCCGTCGCCCGCGGCTGCTCAGGTGCCCGACGGCACCGGGATCGCCTTGCCGTTGTCCTCGTCGCGCTCGCCGCAGGCGCAGGCGACGATGATCGCCGCCACGTCCTCCGGACGCAGCGCGCGGTGGGGCGGCACGACCTTCTCTGAGAAGTTCTTCCGCAGCATCGCGGTCTCGACCGCGCCGGGATTCACCGCGAAGCCCCGCACGCCGATCGCGCGACCCTCGACCTTGATCGAGCGCGCGAAGCTGTCGAGCGCCGACTTCGCGGCGGCGTAGGCGAAGAAGCCGGGGAACGGGTCGGAGGTGCCGATCGTCGAGACGAGCACGACGCGCCCTGCGCGCTGGCGCTTGAAGTGCGGCCACGCGCGGGTGATGAGGAACGCGGGCCCGAAGGTGTTCACGAAGAACGCCTCCTCGAGGACTTCCTCGCTCGTCTGGTCGATCGGATGGTGCGGCGCCGCGCCGGCCGCGAGCACGAGCGCGTCGATCCGGCCGAACGCCTCGACCGTGCGGTCGACGACGTCGTGGGCGAGCCCGCTGTCGGCGATGTCGGCCGGCATCGCGAGGTGGCGCGTGGGCTCCTCCATCGTCGCCCGCGTCTCCTCGAGCTTGTGGGGGCTTCGGCCGACGAGGACGACCGCATGGCCGCGCGCGGCGAGCATGCGGGCGCACGCGGCGCCGATGCCGCTGCCGGCGCCGGTGACGATCGAGACGGGGCGGGTTTCTTCGCTCATGGGGCTGCCCTTCGCGCGCGGGGCGCGCTCCGATGCGGGGCGTCAGCCGAAGATGCGCCCGATGTCGTTGTAGAAGGTCAGCAGGAAGAGCCCCGCGACGAGCAGGATGCCCGCGGTCGCCGCGGCGTTCTGGAACGCGATCGACGGCGGCCGACCGGTCACCTTCTCGTACATCAGGAACAGGAACAGCCCGCCGTCCGCGATGGGGATCGGCAGCGCGTTCACCACCGCGAGGTTGACGCTGATCAGCGCGAGGAAGAAGAGCAGGAACATCCCGCCCTCGTCGGCGACCTGCGTGCCGGTGTGCAGGATCCCGATCGGACCCTGCAGCTGCTCGACGCCCACCGAGCGGCGGAACAGCCGGTCGATGGTGAGGAAGACCTGCTCCATCGTGATGACCGTCTGGCGGAAGCCCATCGCGATCGCGCGCAGCGGGTTGCCGTCGGCCGAGAGCACGGTGTACTCCGGGTCGAAGATCGTCTCGGGGATCGGAAAGGCGTGACCGAGGCCGCGCAGCGACTCGAGGTCGGCGGCCGCGAGCGTGCAGGTCGCCTCGACCGGAGCCGCGTTCGGCGACGGATCGAGCAGGCCGACGCGGATCTCGCGCGGCTCGCCCGCCGGAGTCTCGCGCGCGATCGCGACGAGCCGGGCGCGGGCGGCGATGAAGTCGGCGACCGGCGCTCCGTCGATCGACTGGATCGAGCCGAGCGGCACGATCTCGAGCTGCGCGGCGGGCGTCTCGCGGGAGCCGTCGCCTTCGCCGGTCCGCTCGACCGGCTGCGCGAGAAGCGGCAGGTCGAACGCGCTCGCGAGGTAGACGCCGACGCGACCGTCGCCGTCGGTGCGCAGCGAGACCTCGATCGGCGCGCCGTCGCGGAGGATCCGCGCGGGAATCTCGGCGTTCGGCTTCGCGCGGAAGCGCTTCATCAGCTCGGCCACGCGAAGTCCGGAGTCGCCTTCGACCGAGAGGAACACGTCGCCGGGGCGCAGGACCTCGCGGTTCGGGCTCTCCTCGATCACGAGCTGGACGCGGGGCAGGGGCGCGAGGCCGACGAGTCCGGTCGAACTCTCGCCGGGAAGGCGCTCGAAGAGCGGCTCGGGATCGACGAGCGCGTCGCGGCGCGTTCCGTCGGGATTGGCCCAGGTGATCGGGATCGGCGCGCCGTCGGCGGTGACCGAACTGGCGATCTCGGCGAAGGTGCGCGTCTCGACGCCGCCGGCGCGGACGAGCCGCGCTCCCGGCTGCATGCCGAGCGACGCGAGCGTACTTCGCTCGTCCGGCCGCGCCGGATCGCGCGCGGGCACCTCGGCGAGGACGCGCTCGACCGCCTCGCGCGACGCGCGGACCGAGGTGACCTCGATGCTGCGCGCCGGATCGACGCCGATCGAAAGCAGGCCGAGGTTCGGATCGCGCTCGGGCTTCACCTTGAACAGGGTCGTCGCGCCGTCGCGCTCGACCTCGACCAGTAGGGTCGCGTCGGGCCGCGCCATCGCCGCGGCGACGCGCAAATCGACGAAGGTCCCGACCGGGTCGTCGTCGATCGCTCGGACGACATCGCCGGGCTGGAGGCCCCATTCGACCGTCTCGCCGGGAGCCGGGATCGGCTCCGCCTTCGCCGCCGGGCTGCCGGGTGCGACGAAGCCGACCGTCGGCGCCGGGAAGCGCACGCCGACGAGGAACGCGACGAGGAAGAGCGTGATCGCGAGCGCGATGTTCGCCGCGATTCCCGCAAGGATCACGACCGCGCGCCGCGGAATGGTCGCGCTGCCGAAGCTGCGCGCGTCGGTGCTCGTCGCGGCCGGATTGCCGTCTTCCTGACCGAGCATGCGGACGTAGCCGCCGATCGGCAGGACGCGGAACGAGTACTCGGTCTCGCCGAGCCCGCGCAGCGCGAGCTCCGAGTCCGTCATCTCGATCGGCCGCCTGCCCTGCGCGCGAAGCACGCGCGCGTCGGCCGAACCGAGGCAGAAGCCGACGCCGCGGCGGTAGCTCGCGACGCACGGGCCCATGCCGATGGCGAAGCCGTCGGCGCGGATCCCCGCCCACTTCGCGGCGAGGAAGTGCCCGAGCTCGTGAATGAAGATCAGGAAGCCGAAGCCGAAGAGAACGAGAAGGAAGCCGGGAAGTGAGCCCACGGCCGCATCCTACGCACCCACGAGCGATCCGGCGTACGCGCGCGCGGCCTCGTCGGCCGCCGTCACGTCGTCGAGCGACCGGACCTCCGCGACCGGCAGCGCGCGCAGCGTCGACGCGACCGTCTCCGCGATGTCGAGGAACCCGATGCGCCGCTCGAGGAACGCGGCGACCGCCACTTCGTTGGCCGCGTTCAGGGTCGCGCCGGAGGTTCCGCCCCGGCGGATGACCTCGAGGGCGAGCCCGATGGCGGGGAATCGCGCCGCATCGACCGGCTCGAAGTCGAGCGACCGCAGCGCCGCGAAGTCGAGCTTGCGCGAGGGCCCGTCGAGCCGCTCGGGGTCGCAGAGCGCCTGCTGGATCGGCGTGCGCATGTCGGGCGGCGAGAGCTGCGCGAGCACCGAGCCGTCGAGGTACTCGACGAACCCGTGGACGATCGACTGCGGGTGGACGATGGCGTCGATCCGGTCGGCGCCGAGGCCGAAGAGCCAGTGCGCCTCGACGAGCTCGAGGGCCTTGTTCATCAGCGAGGCGCTGTCGATCGTCACCTTCGGGCCCATGCGCCAGGTCGGATGCGCGAGCGCGTCGTCGACGGTCGCCCGCGCCATCTCGGCGAGCGAGCGGGTGCGGAAGGGCCCGCCGGATGCGGTCAGCACGACCCGTCGCACCCCGTCCATCGAGTTCGAGGCCTTCAGGCACTGGAAGAGCGCGTTGTGCTCGCTGTCGACCGGAACGATGCGGACGCCCGCGCGCGCGGCGGCGGGCATCACGATCGCGCCGGCGGCGACGAGCGCCTCCTTGTTCGCGAGCGCGATGTCGCAGCCGCGGCCGATCGCGACGAGGACCGGCGCGATGCCGGCCGCGCCGACCATCGCGGCGAGCACCATGTCGCCCGGCCGCGCACACAGATCGAGCATCTCGCACGCGGCCTGCGCGCCCCGGAAGACGCGGGTGCCGGCGGCGACCTCGACGGACGCGTCGGCGTCCGCGACGGCGACCGCAGGCGCCGCGAATTCGCGCGCCTGGCTGGCGAGCAGCGCGCCGTTGCGCGCCGCCGCCAGTCCGACGACCTCGAAGCGGCCATGTCCGCGCCGTTCGAGATCACGGACGACATCGAGCGCGCTCGTACCGATCGAACCGGTCGAGCCGAGCACGAAGAGCCGCCGGCGCAGGGGCGTCGCGCCGGCCATCACTCGTCGCCGCCGCCCTTCGGTCGCTCACCCGGCGCGAGCTTGCGCACGCGGCCTCCGTAGAGCGAGCGAGGCTTCGGTGCAGCGGGGGCCGCCGCCGGTGCCGGCGCAGGCTTCGGCTTCTCGCCGCCGCCGCCACCGCCGCCGCCACCGCCACCGTCGCGACCTCCACCGCGTCGTCCGCCGCCGTCGCGGCCACGATTGCGACCGCCGTCACGACCGCCGTCACGACCACCGTCACGACCACGATCTCGGTTGCCGTCGCGGCCTCGGTCGCCACCGCCACCGCCGCCGCGCTGCTCGTTGGAGGCGCCGCCGCGGTCGCCGCCACCGCCGCCACCGCCGCCACCTTCGGCTCGGCCCTCGCCGCCTCGGCCACCGCGACGCCCGCGTCGGCGCCGCCGACGGCGGCCGCCTTCGCGGCGATCACCGTCGTCCGTCGAGCCATCGGTGCCGGAGGCTTCGCCGTCGCGATCATCCGAGGAAGAGTCGGAGCCCTCGTCGGAACCCTCGTCGGAGCCGCCATCGCCGTCCCCGTCGGAGTCCCCATCGGAGTCCGCGTTGGAGTCCGCGTCGGAGTCCGCGTCATCGCCGCCCTCGGACCCGTCCGACGAGGCCGAGCCGGATCCAGTCGATCCGCCTTCCTCGCCATCGCGCCGACCACCGCGTCCGCGCCGCCGACGGCGGCGCTTGCGACGCTTGCCGCCGCCTTCGCCGGGCTCGCCGCTCTCCGCGGCATCGCCCGACTCGGATTCCGGCTCCGGCTGAGGCTCCGGCACATCGAACGGCGGCTTGCCGTAGGCCTTGCGGATCAGGTCGCCCTGCTCGCCGGTGAGAAGCGACTGGTGTCCCTTCACCTCGATGCCGAGCTCCGCGCACTTCGCCAGGACTTCCTTGCTCGTGAGCTCGATCTCCTTCGCGATCGCGTGCACGCGGATCGGATCGCTCGGCTCGCGGGGCGGGGGAGGCGGGGTTGGAGCGGCCTTCGGCGCGACGGGCTTCGCCGCGCCACCTTCGGAACCAGCGTCCGCGGTGCCGTCCTCGCGACCGCCGCGACCGCGGCCGCGCCGCCGCCGACGACGGCGCCCGCCGCGACGATCGCCCTCTTCCTTCGCACCGTCGCCCTTCGCGCCTTCAGACTCGCCGCCCTCGTCGGACTCGTCCTCGTCGCGCTCGTCGGCTTCGCGGCGCGCGAGCGTCTCTGCGACGGTCGGCTCGTCCTCATCGATATCGGGAAGGTCGTCGAAGCCACCGGAGAGGATGATCGAGGTCGCGTCGGCGGCCACGGGCTTCCCGCGACGACGGCGGCGACGGCCGCGGCGGCCGCCGACCTGATCCTGCGCCGCGGGGCTCGCGGTCTCCTCGCCATCCGACTCGATCTCGGTGGGAAGGCTCGCGAGCGCCGGCATGTGCAGCTTCGTCGGACGGTCGAGGTCGACGTCGGCGTTGCGCTCGTCGTAGGCGTAGATGTCGACGCGGTCGACCGAGATCGCCTCGCTGATGCGGATGTCGACGCGCTTCGACAGCGCGTCCTCGAGCTCGACGAGCGCGCGGCGCTTCTTCGAGAGGAGCACCGACGCCACGCGCGACGAGCAGACGACCTCGACGCGGGCGACGCGCTCCATGTCGAGCACGAACTGGATGCGCCGCATCGCGTCCGACGCGACGGTGTCGGGCATCCGGATCTCGCCATGGCCGCCGCAGTGCGGGCAGTCCATGTAGTGCGTCTTGCGCAGGCTCGGGCGCATGCGCTGGCGCGTCAGCTCGATGATGCCGAACTCGCCGATCTCGGAGACGGTGGTCTTGGCGCGGTCCTTCGCGAGGTTGCGCTTGAACCGGTCCTCGATGTCGCGGCGATGCTTCGCGTGCCGCATGTCGATGAGGTCGCACACCACGACGCCGCCGAGGTCGCGCAGCCGCAGCTGGCGCGCGATCTCGTCGACCGCCTCCTGGTTGGTCTGGTACGCGTTCGTCTCGCTGTCGCGGGCGCTGCGCGAGCGTCCGCTGTTGACATCGATGGCCACGAGCGCCTCGGCCTGGTCGAACACGAGCGCGCCGCCCGACGGGAGCGGCACCTCGCGCGCGTGGATCAGGTCGACCTGGCGCTCGACGTCGAACGCGTGGAACACCGGCATCTTGCGGTTGTAGAAGTGGACCTTCGCCGCGGTGCGCGGGCTCACGACCTCGAGGAACGCCTTGGCGCGGTCGAACGCGCTCTCGCTGTCGACGACGATGCCGTCGACGGCGGCGTCGATCGAGTCGCGGATCGTGCGCAGCAGGATGTCGCCCTCGGTGTAGAGGCGGCATGGCGCGCCGACCGCGTTCATGCGCTTCTCCATCACGTCCCAGAGCCGCGTCAGGTACTGCGCGTCGCGCGCGAGCTCGGTGCGCGTCGAGTCGAAGCCCGCGGTGCGGAGGATGAAGCCGAATCCTTCGGGAAGCTCGAGCGAGTCGAGGATCTTGCGCATCTTGCGCCGCGACTCGTCGTCGTCGACCTTGCGGCTGACGCCGACGTTGTCCATGTCGGGCATCATCACGAGGAGGCGGCCCGGAATCGACAGGTAGCTGGTGACCGTCGGGCCCTTCGAGCCGAGGCCTTCCTTCAGCACCTGCACCGTGATCTCCATGCCGCGCTTGAGCGCGTCCTGGATCATCGGACGCGCGCGCCGCGGGATCTTCCGGCCGACCTTCTCCTTCTGGTCCTTCGCGCCGGGGAAGTACTTCGGATGGAGGTCGGAGATGTGGAGGAAGCCGTTGGCGCCCTCGCCGAAGTCGACGAACGCGGCCTGGATCGCCGGCTCGACGTTGACGACGCGGGCCTTGTAGATCGAGCCGACGTTGGTCGCGGTCGTGGCGCGCTCGGAGTAGAACTGCGCGAGCTTGCCCTGCTCGAGGATCGCGATGCGCGTCTCATCGCCGGGCACATCGTTCACGATCACGAGCTGGCGCGGCTTCTCGCCGCGATGCGGCTCGAGCGGATCGTCGCCCTCGGCCGCGGCCGTCTCCTCGGCGCGCTCGAAATCGCGCATCGAGGCGCGCGCGTAGGCGGCGGCGGCGTCGGCGGCGTCGGCGTCGAAGTCGGACGCACCGTCCGAGTCGCCCTCGGAATCCGCATCGGAATCCGCATCGGAATCGGAATCACGCTCGTGCTCGGAATCGCCGCCGTTCTCGTGCGATTCGTCGTCGACGAAGCCGTACTCGTCGGCGTGGGAATCGCGAGCGTCGTCGGACCCGCGCTCGCGGATCGCGCCGTCGAGCCCGTTCGCCATTCCGTCGTCCGTGCGCCCGTGCGCGCCGGCATCGTTCTTCTCGAAGTCGCCGGGGCGCCGCTCGATCGGGGTGCCCGTGCCTTCGTCCAGTTCTTCGCTGTGCATGCTCGCTTCGCTTCCCTGGCTTGCGCCAGTCTGCGGGGCGATCGGTGCGGCAGGAGCGGCTGGGCGGGACGCCCGCAGCAGGTCGCTTCCCTCGGGGGAGCGTCCGCGCGGACGGCGAGTGCGTCTCCGAGACGATCGGGACGCGTGGCGCTGGGCGCCGGCGCGGCGGACCGCGCGCTCGCTGCGCGCCCCTCGCCGAAGCGTCGGGGCGCGCCGTGTTCCGTTCGGCCTCGGGTCGCGCGAGAGCGCGTGCACCGAAGCCGCCCAGCCGTCGAGGAGAGGGTGCCGGCTTCGCGAACTCGTCGCGTGCTGCCGACACCGCCTTCATCCTGCATGGCGCGCTTCGCGCGCCTGCGCCGAACGCCCCTCGTCACTTCGTGGAGGGGTCCGTCGGTCGGACGGCCATGTTCTTTCCGTCGTTGTTTCTTCCGTTGTTCGACCCGTCGGATCGGGGCCTGCCGTTTCACTCCCGCGTCGCCACGGGCGCTACTCCGCCATCCAGCCACCGAACGCGTCGGGGTCGATTTTCCTGAGTTCGTCGCGGAGGGTGCTGAGCACCTGCCGCTCGGAATCGAACGAACCAACCCGTCGGGCCAGCTGCTCGCAATAGGGGATGTCCACGGACCGGATCACGCGCTTGATGAGCGGAATCTGACTCGGGACGAGCGAGAGTGTACGCAAACCGAGCCCGAGCAGCAACATCGTGTAGATCGCCTCGCCGGCGATCTCGCCGCAGAGGGAGACGTCGATCCCCGCCCGGCGGCCCGACCGGACCACCTGCTTCACGAGATACAGGACCGCCGGCGAGGCCCCGGTGTAGAGGTTGGCGACCCGTTCGTTGCCGCGGTCGACCGCCAGCGTGTACTGGATCAGGTCGTTGGTGCCGATCGAGAAGAACGCGCACTCGTCGGCGAACGCGCGGGCGAGGAGCGCCGCGCTCGGCACCTCGATCATGATGCCGGTCCGGATGTTCCGGTCGAAGGGGATGCCCTCCTCGTCGAGCTCCTCGGCCACGTCGCCGAGGATCATCTTCGCCTGCCGCAGCTCCATCAGCGTCGAGACGAGCGGGAACATCACCTTGAGCGGCCCGTGCGCGCTCGCGCGCAGGATCGCCCGCAGCTGGGTCTTGAAGAGCTCGCGGTTCTGCAGGCAGTAGCGGATCGACCGCAGCCCGAGGAACGGATTGCGCTCGGGCTCGTGGGCGCGCTGCTGGGTGTACTTGTCGGCGCCGAGGTCGAGCGTGCGGATCGTGCACGGCCGTCCGGCGAGGAGCTCGAGCGTGCGGCGGTACGCCTGGTACTGCTCCTCCTCGCTCGGCTCGTGGTCGTTGGTGAGGTAGAGGAACTCGGTGCGGTAGAGGCCGACGCCGTCGCCGCCGTTGGCGAGGACGCTCTCGACCTCGTGGGGGAACTCGATGTTCCCGAGGAGCTGGATGCGCGTGCCGTCGCGGGTCAGCGCCTCGAGGCCCGAGGACTCGCGGAGCAGCCGGCGCTGCGAGCTGTAGCGGTCCTGCTGCGCGCGGTACTCGAGGAGCGTGCGCTCGTCCGGGCGCACCACGACGACGCCGGTGTCGCCGTCGACGATGATGGTGTCGCCGTCCTCGACGCGCTCCATCACGCGCTGGCAGCCGACGACGCAGGGAATCTCGATCGCGCGGGCGACGATCGAGGTGTGGCTCGTGCGTCCGCCGAGGTCGGTCGCGATGCCGAGGATCTTGCGGCGGTCCATGCCCGCGGTCTGCGACGGCGTGAGCTCGTGCGCGACGATCACGACCGGCTCTGCGATCGCCGAGAGCCGCGACTCCATCTCGCCCATCAGCTTGCCGAGGACGCGCCGGTCGAGGTCGAGGACGTCGTTCGCCTTCTGGCGGAAGACCTCGTTTCCGATCGCGAGGAACTGCTCGGTGATCTTCTTGAAGGCCTCGGCGACGGCGACCTCGGCGTTGACGCGGCCCTTGCGGATGCGGTCGCGCATCGGCCCGAGAAGCGCCGGGTCCTGCAGCAGGCCGAGGTGGAATCCGAAGATCTTCGCCGCCTCGCGCCCGAGCTGCTGCTCGGTCCGGTCGCGGAGGAGGACGAGGTCCGCCGTCGCGTCGCGCAGCGCGCCGTCGAGGCGGCCGAGCTCGGCGTCGACCTCGGACTCCTCGATGTCGCGGTGGGGGACGTGGGTCTCCGCCTCGCCGACGACGAAGACGCGGCCGATGACGATCCCCGGCGAGACGGGGATTCCCTTCACGGTCTGCATCGGGCGCGGCGTCTGCGAGTCGGGCATCTCGGCGGATCGTAACGGATCGACGAACATGGACCGCGGGCCCGGACGGAGGTCCGGGCCCGCGGGTTCGGTCATGTCATGCGCCGCACGGGCGCGGCGGGATCACTCAGTTCCCGTCCCGGACCTCGTACTCCGCGTCGATCACGTCGTCCTTCGGCTTCTGGCCGTCGGAAGACCCGGCGGTCTGCTCGCCCGCGGGCTTCGCCGACTCGTAGGAGATCTTGCCGAGCTCCTGCGACTCGCGGTTGAGGGCCTCGAGCGCCTTCGAGATCGCGCCGGCGTCCTCGCCCTTGACCGCGTTCTCGACGTTCGAGATCGCGCTCTCGACCGAGCTGCGCGTCGCGGCCGGGACCTTCTCGCCGAGGTCGGACAGCGCCTTCTTCGTCGCGTAGACGATCTGCTCGGCCTGGTTGCGCAGGTCGACGAGCTCGCGGCGCTGCTTGTCGGCGGAGGCGTTCGCCTCGGCCTCGCGCTTCATCTTCTCGATCTCGTCCTTCGAGAGGCCCGACGAGCCGGTGATCTTGATCTCCTGCTTCTTGCCGGTCGCCTTGTCGGTGGCCGACACGTTCAGGATGCCGTTGGCGTCGATGTTGAACTCGACCTCGATCTGCGGAGTTCCGCGCGGCGCCGGCGGGATGCCGGTCAGGTCGAACTTGCCGAGGCTGCGGTTGTCCGACGCCATCGGGCGCTCGCCCTGCAGGACATGGATCGTCACCGAGCTCTGGCTGTCGGCCGCGGTCGAGAAGGTCTCCTTCTTCGAGGTGGGGATCGTGGTGTTGCGCGGGATGAGCGCGGTCATCACGCCGCCGAGCGTCTCGACGCCGAGCGAGAGCGGGGTTACGTCGAGCAGGAGCACGTCCTTCACGTCGCCCACGAGCACGCCGCCCTGGATCGCCGCGCCGATCGCCACGACCTCGTCGGGGTTGATCGAGCGGTCGAGGGATTCGGTCTTGAAGATCTCCTTCGCGATCGCCTGCACCTTGGGGATGCGGATCGATCCGCCGACCATCACGACCTCCTGGATCTCGGAGGGCGAGAGCTTCGCGTCCTTGAGCGCCTGCCCGCACGGGCCGCGGAGGCGGTCGAAGAGATCGGCGCAGAGATCCTCGAACTTGGCGCGGGTGACCGCGACCTGGAGGTGCTTCGGCCCGGTCTGGTCGGCGGTGATGAACGGCAGGTTGACCGTGGTCTCCATCTGGGTGGAGAGCTCGATCTTCGCCTTCTCCGCCGCCTCCTTGAGGCGCTGGAGGGCCATCGCGTCCTTGGTGATGTCGATGCCTTCCTTCTTGCGGAACTCGTCGGCGAGGAACTTGATGACGCGGTCGTCGAAGTCGTCGCCGCCGAGGTGGCCGTCGCCGTTGGTCGAGAGCACTTCGAAGACGCCGTCGCCGACGTCGAGGATCGACACGTCGAAGGTTCCGCCTCCGAGGTCGAAGACCGCGATGCGGGCGTTCTTCTTCTTCTCGAGGCCGTAGGCGAGCGCCGCGGCGGTCGGCTCGTTGATGATGCGCTCGACCTTGAGGCCGGCGATCTCGCCGGCGTCCTTGGTGGCCTGGCGCTGGGCGTCGTTGAAGTAGGCGGGCACGGTGATGACCGCGCGCTCGACCTTCTCGCCGAGGTAGTCCTCGGCGACCTTCTTCAGCTCCTGCAGCACGATCGCGCTGATCTCGGGCGGCGTGTACTGCTTGCCGCGGACATTGACCTTCACGAGCTCGTCGGCGCCGCCGAGGACCTCGTAGGGGACCATCTTCTGCTCCTGCGCGACCTCGCCGCTGCGGCGGCCCATGAAGCGCTTGATCGAGTAGATGGTGTTCTTCGGGTTCGTGACCTGCTGGTGCTTCGCCGGCTGGCCGACGAGGCGCTCGCCCTTGTCGGTGAACGCCACGACCGAGGGGGTCGTGCGGTTGCCCTGGGCGTTGATGAGGACCTTCGGCTGGCCGCCTTCCATGATCGCGACGCACGAATTGGTCGTGCCGAGGTCGATGCCGATGATCTTGCTGGTTCCGTTGGACATGTTCTGATTCCTTCTGCCCCGGGGGTCGCCCAGGGCGATGCTCCTGCCGCCGGCGGTCGCCAGAGGCCGCCCCCGAATGCAAAGTCGGTGCCAGCCGGAACTCCGGGCTTTCGCAGCGTCCGACCCGCCGAAGGGCGGGACGATGCCCGCGCGGTCTGCCAGAACGGCACACGCTACCCTTGGGGAATGGCCCGTACCGCTTCCCCGGACTGTTCGCGCGCGGTCGATCTCGTCGTCGAGGCGACCCGGCTCGCCGTGGCGGCGCGTCGGGAGCTCCCCGTCGAGGCGATCGTCGAGAAGCCGGATGGATCGGTCGTCACCGCGGTCGATGTGGCGCTGCAGGTCTGGATCCTCGACGCGCTCGACCGGGAGTTCGGCGCCGCCTCGGTGATCGCCGAAGAGGATCTCGCGTCGATCGGCGGCAAGCCGGCGGCCGAGTCGCACTGCCGCGCCCTGCTGCGGGAGTGGGGCTTCGAAGGCGGCGAACGCCGCATCGAGTGGGCCCTCTCCGTCGGCACGACCGATGGGCCGACTCGCGATCGCGAGCGCTGCTGGATCCTCGATCCGATCGACGGCACGCATGGCTACATCGACGGCGCACACTGGTGCCCGTGCCTCGCGCTGCTCGTTCGGGGCGAGGTCGCGTTCGGAGCGAACGGACATGCCACGGTCGCCGGCGGGGTCGCCTACGGCGCTGAACGGGGCGCGGGGACCTGGGCGACGAGGCTCGATGGCGGCGCGCCCGACCGGGTGCTGGTGCGGTCCGACCGGCCGGCACGGGAGGAGCCCGTGCGCGTGGTGGCGCCGGCGCGCGCGACCGAATCGCAGATCCGCGCCCGTCGCGCCGTCGGCGAGTCAACCGGCCACCCGGTCGAACTGCTGCATGCGGACAGTCAGGCGAAGTACGCCCTCGTCCTCGCGGGCGAAGCCGACGTCGCCTACAGCCGCCGCGGTGGCGGCCCGGGGAAGTACGTCTGGGACCACGCCGGCGCGACGCTCCTCGCGCGCGAGGCCGGCGCGTGGATCGGCGACACCGACGGGAGCCCGATCGACTGCGCGCTCGGGCGCCGGCTGTCGGGCAATCGCGCCGTGATCTGCACCGCGCGCGGGCTCGGGCCCGCGATCGCGGCGACGCTCGCCGCGCGCGACATCGAAGAGGGGTTCGTCGTCCGATGAGGCGCACGGCCGCCGCGGCGTGCATCGTGCTCGCTTCGACTGCGCTCGTCGCCTTTCTCGCGAGCGAGCTCGCGACCGACCGGATCGCCGCGATCCAGCGGCTCTGGTGGGTGCCTCGTCCGCCCTTCGCCGCGGGCTGCGCGCTGCTCGCGGCGCTCGCGCTGGCGCTCGCATGGCCCGTGCGGCGCACGCGCGCGACGGCGATGGCGATGCTCGCGGCCGCGATCGCGTGCCTCGCCTTCGCGATCGACCGCGACGTCGGCTTTCCGCGCGAGCGCGCGGCGGGCGGCTTTCGCGTCCTGCACTGGAACGCCGCGTGGATCTCGCCGAAGGTCGCGGACGCGGCGATCGAGGCGATCCTCGCGGAGGACGCCGACGCGATCGTGGTGTCGAATGTCGGACAGCTCCTCTTCGACGGCCGTGCGGCGCGCGTCGTCGATCGCGGATACCGCATCCATCGCGCCGGGGGGTTCGCGCTCCTTGCGCGCGACGCCGTCGTCTTCGCGCAGCCGCTCGTCGCCGCCGACCGGGGGGCGTCGGTGTCTCGCTTCGAGCTCGAGACGCCGGCCGGGCCGCTTTCCATCGAGGCGGTCGATCTGCCGAGCGATCCCGACATCGGCCGATTTCAGCTCGTCGGCGAGCTCGCGCGGCAGCTCGGCTCGAAGCGGGAGGCTCCGCCCGATCTCTTCGTCGGCGATTTCAACATCCCGCGAGGCAGCGCGTCGCTTCGCCTGCTCGCGCCCGACGCGGTCGACGCATTCCGCGCCGCCGGCGTCGGCCTCGGCTACACCTTCCCGCGCGAGCGACCGTGGCTTGCGATCGATCTCGCGCTCGCGCGGCCGCCGTGGCGGGCCGTTCGCGCCGAGATCTCCGATCCGGGCGCGGGCCGGCATCGACTGCAGGTGGTGGATCTCGAGCGCGCCGTCGACGACGGTCAGCGCAGGTAGCCGTCGCTGTCGATCATGCGCCAGATGTCGCGGAAGAGCGACGCGGGCACGGCGACCGAGTCCGAGGGCGGGAGGCTCTTGAAGATCGAGCTTCCCACGTCCGCGCGCCATGACACCGAACCGTCGCCGTGCAGCCGGTTGGTGCCGGTGCGGTGGTTGAAGTCGGCGCGGGTGCGGAGGCCGTCGACCACGAGGATCCAGCGCGAACTCAGCGGCTCGCGGATGCGATTGCCCGAGACCGGGTCGCGCGAGCTGCGGTAGTTGTAGTTGGCGAAGACGGTGCCGCTGATGCAGTGGTCGTCGATCTGCTTCTCGTAGCGCTCGAACGAATGGTCGCCGTGGTGGCAGGGGCAATAGAGGACGCGCGGATCGCTCAGGTGACCGCCGAAGCCGGCGCAGGGGAGAAGCCGCCCGAGACCGTCCGGCTTTCCGCCGCCCGGCGAGGTGAGCGCCATGGTGTCGCCGTAGCGTGGCGACGACAGGCCGGTCCACTCGGAGTGCGGGAGCGACTCGTTGTTGTCTTCGGTGTAGCTGATGAGCGCGAACCCGATCTGGCGAAGGTTGTTCGCGCACTGGATCCGCGCGGCGGCCTCGCGCGTACGACTCAGGGACGGCGCGAGCAGCGAGCAGAGCATCACCACGATCGAGATCACGACGAGGAACTCGACGAGCGTGAACGCCCGCGCGTGGCGCAGGGTCCGGTTTCGGGGTTGTCCGCTCGGCTCGTGCATGTCGCCTGCTGCGGGTCTCGGGTCGGCCTCAGGATGGAGCTCGGAATCACTCTCGGGACGAATCCTCGGTCGGATTCAGAATTCGCTTGTTCGTTCGCTTGCCCGTTGGCTCGTCCGTTCGATCGTCCGACGCCTCGGGTTCGCGTTCGTCAAAGTTCTCGGCGCGGGTTCAGGCCTGGCTGCAACTGCAGTTTCAAATCCTGGCTTCAACTCCTGGCTTCGAATCCCCGCTTGAGATCGTCCGACTTCCTTCGAGCGCGTTCGCTCGGCCCTGAAAGTCGAGGTGTTGCGTCGCGTGGGAGGCAAGCGGCATGCGAACCGCGCCAGCCTGTCCGAGCGAGCCGATCGAGATCAAGGTAGTGCGTACCTTCGGTTTGGGAAGGGTTTTCAGTTGGATTTCCCTGCGAGTCGGTTACCCTTGACCGGGCCGGTCTCGGGCGGAACCGACGACCTGACCGAGGGAACACCGGAATGGGGCCGCAGGAACGCGCCGATTGGGAACTCATGCAGCGGATCGCGGCCGGCGACGAGCGGGCCGTTGAGGAGCTGTACTCCCGATTCGGGACCTTGGTCTACCAGTCCGCCAAGCAGGTGCTCCGCACCCAGGTCGAGACCGACGACGCCGTCCAGGAGGTCTTCGTACGGCTCTGGAGAACCGCGGATCGGTTCGACCCCCATCGGGCCAAGCTCGTGACCTGGGTGATGCTCATCACCCGGCGCCATCTGATCGACCGGATCCGCCGCCAGTCGGTCCGGCCGGACCGGACGAATCTCGACGAGTCGCGAAGCGATGGCGGCGGGGCGGTGGCCCGCCCCGGCGACGATCGCCCGGGCACGGTGGAGGCGGTGGAGGGCCAGGAGCGCCTTCGCCGGCAGCTGTCGCGACTGCCCGAGCTGCAGCGGACCGTGATCGAGCGCGCGTACTTCCAAGGCTACGGTCTGCGCGAGATCGCGAGCCAGCTCAACGCGCCGCTCGGCACGGTGAAGAGCGCCTTGAGCCGGGGACTTGCGAAACTCCGAGAACTTGAAGGCGGATCGGAGGCTGCGCGGTGATCGCCGACGCGCCACCGAC
>Ga0315906_10004313_pt1 | contig 18342 bp, 16 predicted proteins | sample LakEriMetagenome_4_FD_203526 | JGI IMG/M metagenome (GOLD analysis project Ga0315906, IMG submission 203526) | Freshwater fungal communities from buoy surface, Lake Erie, Ohio, United States - Buoy 2 MA122 | ecosystem: Environmental > Aquatic > Freshwater > Lake > Lake biofilm | place: USA... | reverse complement strand
AAGGGTTTTTATGGAATTTCTTGATGCAAGGTTTGCAGCAAAATTCAAACACTTGTCCCTCGTAGACCGTCGAAACCCGCTCATCCATCGAGTCCAAATCCTCACCACTAACCAAACACGTTTTCAGCGGATACGGTGCTGGCTTGGCAGACTTGGTGGATTTCGGCTGTGATTCAGCGACGCTAGAGTTCTTGCCTACGGGATCGACCTCAACGGGCTTCTTCAGTGGGCAACAGGCAGCAATCATTACAGCTGTTAGAAATAAAATTGATGTTTTCATTGGATTTTCTTCAAATAGCGTTGTGGATCTTTTTCAAATTTTGCGACGCAAGGTTTGCAGCAGAATTTCACTTCCTGATCTCCATAGACTTTGGTCACAGGAGTTCCCATGGAGCCAAGTTTGTTATCGGTAACGATGCAGGTGTCTGCCAGATAAGGTTTCACATTTGAGCCACCCGTTGCGCAGGATGCGAGAACTGCAGCGGATAACAAGGTCGGTATCTTTTTCATAGTTTTGTTTGTTTTTTGTTAGAAGCGGAAGCCGATGCCTCCGCCAAAGCCGTAGTCCGAGTGAAATTCGGTAATAAGAGAAAATTGTTTAGTTAAAGTGGCTTCCAGACCCACGCGCCAATCCCATTTCGTGTTGGTGTCAAATTCGACTTCCGAGAATCCGGAAACACGGTCTGTCAGCTGCAAGCTCTTACCCAGAGCCGCACGCAGATCTCCCTCGGAATCAACCTGCAATGAGCTTTGGATGAGATAAGGGAGTCGGTATTGCACACCAGCGAAGGCTCTATCTACGGAGTCTTCAAAATCCGTGAATCTCCAACCCAAGGCAGTCGATAAATTCGGATCGATGTAGCGCTCCCATGCGAGATCGACCTCGTATTCGCTTTCATCTGAGTAACCCGCGCGCCATTCCGCGACCCAATCATTTTTCGAATTGCGAAGACTCAAACGACCTTCGCTGAGATGGCTTTGCACGTTGCCCTCCATAAAATAATAGAGCATGTCATGATCATGACCGCCTGCGTGAGGCATGCGTCCGATTTGCCGTGGATCGACCGCTCCCGAGGCTGCATTCGGATTTCCAGGCAAGCAGCAGAGCTTATTGCAAATGATGTTGGTGCCTTCCTTCAACTTTCCTGGCGGCTCCCAGTCATCGCCTTGATAAGAAAAGATCCGAGTCATCCCCGCATGCATGTGGTAGAGAAGATGGCAATGAAACAACCAATCCCCTTTTTCGTTCGCTTCGAACTCGATCGTGCGCTTGGTCATCGGTGGCAAATCGATGGTGTGTTTCAGCGGTGAATATTTTCCCTGCCCCATCAGCACTCGGAAGAAATGCCCATGAAGATGCAGCGGATGATGCATCATCGTATCGTTGAAAAACTCAATCCGTATCACCTCGCCTCTTTTGATCGGGATGACGCCTTCTTCGGCGAAGGTTTTGCCGTTGAACGACCAAACATAACGCGCCATGTCGCCGGTCGCGCGCAGGGTGATGGTGCGTCGCGGCAGTTTTGAGGGAAGTTCCGTCGAACTCAGCGCACGCAAGCGAGCATAAGGCGCGAGCGGGCGTTCTGGTTCCATCGCAAGCGCTTCCGCATCACTCATATTGGCCGCTTTGCTTTCACTCTCCATGCTCATCTGATCGATCGCCGCCATCATGTGAGCATCCATGTTGTATGGATTCGGCTTCGGTACATCGGGTGCCTTGGTTTCATTCCCCTCACCCAACCAGATCGACGCATGCCCCGATCCATCCTGCGAGGTCGCGCGGATTTCCCATTTTCCTGTTAGAGGAATTTTAACAGTCACATCATAGGTTTCCGCCATCCCAACAAGCAAGCGTTTCACATGGATCGGCTGCACCGCAGGACCGTCGGCTGCGATGATGCGTAACGGTCCAGTTGCCGATTGAAGATAAAAATAGGTCGATGCCGCCGCATTGACGAAACGTAATCTAACCGTTTCTCCCGGCTTACCTGGAAGATGAATCGAGCGCTTACCGTTTACCAGAAACGCATCATAAGCGACATCGGAAATATCCATCGCCGGCATTCGTGAGCGTTCACGTGCGAAAAAATCTTTGATCGCACCCGCCTTCGCCGCACCTAACAGACTTTGCGAGCTGCCTTTTTTGAACTGATACCACTCCGTGCCACGCGTAAGAGAACGCATGACTTCCTCGCCGCTTTCAAGTGTCCAATCTGACAACACCACGACATGGTCCCGATCCGTCTTGATGGCTTCGCCACCTTTAGGCTCGATCACAATCGAACCATAAACGCCAACCTGTTCCTGCAAACCTGTGTGGCTGTGATACCAATATGTTCCGGAATGCGTGATGGGAAATTCAAAGGTATGCGTCGTTCCGGGTTGGATAGGTGGAGTGGTCACGTAAGGAACACCGTCTTGTGCGTTTGGCAACAACAGACCGTGCCAATGGATCGAGGTGTCCTCTTTTTTTAAATGGTTGTGAACGCGGATCCGTGCGGTGTCGCCAACTCGAAACCGTATCGTCGGACCGGGAATTCCGCCGTTGATCGTCAGCGCGCGTACAGGTTTGATATCTCCGGGTGTCCATTTTTGCTCGGCGATGGTTAAATCATACTCGACCAACCGAGCATGTAGCTGAGGAAGAGTTAGGAGAAATAAGAGAAAAAACGTTTTCATGACAGGAAAGATTCCAAGGTAAAAAATAGGGTTTTTATGGCCGAAAAGCCGAGACAAGATTCATCCAAGCAAAGGCTCGGAAATCGGTCACACACAGCGACCTCCCTATTTTCTCAAATCAAAAAACACTGTAACCATGCCCGTCTTCGAGCGGGTGGGTTGGTATCGACCCCAAACTCATGGTTCATCACCGCTTCTGCGAGTTCCGTAAATTCTGGAAGAGAAATCATTTCATATCCAGGGTAGCTAGGAAGCTGGATAGGGTTAAATGAAATCGCTTCTTTGGTTTTCCATTCCGTGGCGGCTTCCATTTTCAAACAGCCACAATCGTGCTCTGAATCAGGGGATTTCTTACCACCACAGCAGGAAGAGACCTCAGAAGTCCCAGTTTCATGGGAAAAAGCACAGCAGCAGGGCGGACTCACGACACAAATCGCGAAGACCACAGCAAAGCAGCGCTGAAATATCACATTCATCCAATATCAAGATGAACCAATCAGCCACAAGGTCAAGGGGGATTTCCCCTACCATTCTCCCCTGCTTGTGAAATTTTTCACAATCCACTTGAGCCAACCGCCTCAAGCCACCATCTTTCCCACAAGCCACGCCGCACCATGGAAAGCACCGCAACTGTCCCAACCTACGCCGCCTACGATTCCAAGATCGAGGGCAACATCATCTTCACTCGGGTCGATGCCGCGATCAACTGGATGAGAAAGAACTCTCTCTGGCCGATGCCGATGGGACTTGCCTGCTGCGCGATCGAGCTGATGGCGACCGCTTCTTCCCGTTTCGACATCTCCCGCTTCGGCATGGAAGTCATGCGCTTCTCTCCACGCCAAGCCGACGTCATGATCGTCGCTGGCACCGTGACTTACAAAATGGCTCTTGCGGTGAAACGCGTGTGGGATCAGATGCCCGAGCCAAAATGGTGCATCGCCATGGGTGCTTGCGCATCGTCTGGCGGGATGTATCGCTCGTATGCCGTGCTCCAAGGCATCGACAATCTCATCCCGGTCGACGTTTACATTTCCGGCTGCCCTCCGCGTCCCGAAGCCCTCATCGAAGGTTTGATGAAACTCCAGGAAAAAATCGAATTGGAGCACTCCACCATGGATCAAAAGAAAACGTTTATTGAAGAAAACGTCTGAAAACCTTTATCCATCCATTTTTTCACCGAACTCTTTCCTAACATGTCAGCAACCCTCACTAGCCAAGTTGCCTCAAACGATCTGCCTACCCTGCACAATGCGCTCGGAAAAGGCATCATCTCCGAGCTCGAATTCCGCGGCGAACACACGCTCAACCTCACGCTCGAAGCACTGCCAAAAGCTCTAGCACTCTGCAAAGAAAAGCTAGGTTATGAAATGTTGTTAGATATTTCCTCGCTCGATCACTTCGGCGAAGACCCACGTTTCGAAGTCGTTTACGAACTAGCTTCGCTCGACGACACCCGCCACCTGCGCCTGAAAGCCAAGGTCTCCGAAGACGAAGCTGTACCGACCGCTGTCAATCTCTGGGCGGGGGCCGATTGGCATGAACGCGAAGTCTGGGACATGATGGGCATCCCTTTCAGCGGTCATCCGAATCTCAGACGCATTCTAATGTGGGAGGGCTATCCGTTCTTCCCATTGCGTAAAGATTTCCCGCTCGCAGGCCGCCCTACCGACATGCCGGATGTTGCTTCCACTGGAGTTGCTCCATTAGAAGGCGGCCCCTTCGTCACCGCTCCCGGCGCAGACACCGTCGCCAAACGCGAGCCTCGTGCAAGACATCAGGAGTGAGGCCATAGGAAAACCCACCTATGAGTCAGTCCAAGCGCGGTATTTTTTATCTGATGGTGTTCTTCTCCGGTTTTGCGGGGTTACTCTATCAAATTCTCTGGATGCGACAGTTGGGACTTCTGCTCGGAAATACTTCCTATGCCGCAGCCATCACACTCGGAATTTTTTTCCTAGGATTAGCTATAGGTAGCTGGTTCTGGGGAAACCGCTGTGCGCGCTTGTCAAAGCTACTCCCCACTTACGCATGGCTGGAAGTTGGAATAGCCGTATCCGGGATCTTCTTCTTGGCCGTCCTGAATTATTTCAACAGCCTATATCCCATCATCTACCAATCCGTCGGCCCAGGCACGAATCTGCTGATCCTAAAATGCCTGCTCACTTTGTTGATGGTTTTCCCTCCGTCCTTCTTCATGGGCGGAACGATTCCAGTCTTGGGACAATTTCTCATCCGCACTCAAACCAGCTTCGGTACTACCGCAGCTAAAATCTACGGCATCAACACCATCGGCGCTGCCGCCGGAGCCTTCATCACCGGTTTCTTTCTCATTATTCTGTTAGGCTTCAAACTCACCTGCTTTCTCGGGATCTTCATCTCACTCGCCATCGCTTTGGTTTCATTTCTCATTGCACGTAAACCTGAAACTACACTCGGTGAAGCCGCAGTTGTTGCACCTGAACAAAAATCAAACAGCTCCAAAAAATCGGCAGCGAAGAAAAAAGAAATCGCCGAACCCGTGGTCGAACAACCGCAAGCAATATCACGAAATGTCATCTACGCCTTCGCCTTCATCTCTGGCTTCAACGTGCTTGCGCTCGAAGTCCTTTGGACACGGATGTTCGCTCAAGTTCATGAAAATTCTGTCTACAGTTTTTCCGCGGTTCTGATTGTCGTGCTCATCGGCTTGGCGCTCGGTGCATTGTTCGCATCATGGTTAGCAAAACACAGTGCACATCCTATCAAGACACTATTTTTCCTAATGATATTGAGCGGCATCGGCGTTGCCATCTCTCCGTTCATCTTTTTTGCCGAAACCAACAAGCTGCAAATGATCGCCACGGATGTCGCGTTCGCGAGCTACGTTTGGAGTCTGTTCAAAACCGGTTTCGCGACCATCGGCCTTCCCTGTCTGGTGCTTGGAACGGTTTTTCCATTTCTCATGAAAAGCGAAGAACGCTTCGCCGATCAACCCGGCAAAAGCATAGGCATCCTCTCCGCGATCAATACCGTTGGAGCGATTCTCGGTTCCATGATCTGCGGATTCCTTTTGCTCCAGTTTCTGGGAATGTGGCGCTCCGTCCAAATTATCGCCGCAAGTTATTTTATCATCGCATTGATCATGCCGATTGGGAAAAACGCTTTCTTTCTCGCAACGAAAGCTCTAACAGCTTTTATTCTGATTCTTTCTTTGACGGTTCTCAACCCCGCGAAACTTCCCGTCACAGGAACCGTCCCCGGAAACGAACCTGAAAATATCGTCGAAGTCTGGGAAACCAGCGATGGCACGATTTCGGTCGTGCAAAGCGACTTTAAAGGACACTCCATCAAAGTAAACTCCGCCTACAGTCTTGGCTCCACCAGTTCACGGATGTCGCAAATTTTGCAAACCCGCATCCCGCTTCTGATTTATCCTGAAACCGAAAGCATCTTTTACTTAGGCATGGGAACCGGAGCCACAGCAGGCGAGGCATTGAACAAAACCGATTTCAAAAACATCAAGGAAGTCACCGTCTGCGAATTGCTGCCAGATGTGGTGAAAGCCTCGAAAAAATACATGACCGGAAAGGTCGATGGATTTGACTACACCAACGGTTTGTTCAGCGATCCCAGAGCGAAAGTGCTCGTCGAAGACGGTCGCAACCACCTGATGGCCACCGACAAAAAGTTCGACATGATCAATGCCGACCTATTCATCCCCTATCACCGCGGCACTGGCAGCCTCTATAGCCTTGAGCATTATCAATCAGCTAAAAAACGTCTCAATCCCGGCGGCGTCTATGTCCAATGGCTGCCACTTTTTCAGGTTTCGGAATATGAATTCGGCGTCATCACAAAAACCATGCTAACCGCCTTTGATCAGGTCACGCTATGGCGACACAACTTCCAACCCGGCGGAGAAATCGTCGCTCTCATTGGCCATCATGACGCATCTCCGATCCCTAGCAACGAAATTCCTAACAACCGTCAATCTATCGACCAAGAAGATCTGGCATCCATAGAGTATCTCAAGATTCCTAACCAAGAAGACATTCTACTGTTTTATTGTGGTAATCTGAATGCGTCCCGCAGCCTGTTTGAAAAATATCCTGTCAACACCGATGACAAACCCATCATCGAATACAAAACACCGATTTCCCTTCATCATGATAAAAGCAACGGAACAAAACAGTTCGTCGCAGATCAATTCTCCAACCTGATCGATAAGTTGTTAGAAACCACACCTCCCTCATCCGATCCTGTGCTTACCGGACAAGATCCTAAAAACAAAAATCTGCCCCTCGCCGGAGCGGCTTTTCACAAGGCATACATCGCAGCAGGCTCAGATGATGAACACGCCTGGAATGTGAACTGGCAAAAATTCCAACGAAACTGGATCACTCCGGTTAGTGCAACCCAAGAATAAGCAAGGAGCGGCTGCATCCTGCTGCCGACATTTCTGCGACCCTCTCTGGGGTCGGATTCTCCATCTCATTTTCCCTGGGGTAGTCGTCGCTTCGCTTCTAGACCCCAGGCTAATTTCTCAGATCCCGTTGGGATCGGGATTTAGATTATCTCCTCCTGAAAACCCCGCCAGCGGCTTGATCAGGTTCGTGGCCAACGGAAACACTCTATCGTAAATCCCAGGAGCAATTTCCGCGCTTTGAGCGTAGGCATCACGTAGCATTTCCATTTTGGCGTCGAGATTATCGATGTAATGCAGCGCATGAGCTTCAGGTGTTTTTGGTAGCACTGGAGAACCGAATTCCAATTGTCCGTGGTGGCTTCCGATGAGATGTAAAAGATGGATCCTAACTTCTTCGGTTGCGGGTTTGGCTTCTGTGTAAGCATCGAACTCAGATGTATCTGATAGATCATTCCAAAGTTTATTGACGAGCTCTATACCCATTGGGATGTGACCTAACATCTCTCCATACTTCGAATGAATCTGTGCAAAACCTTCTTCTGGATAAGAATTTTCCCACAGCTTGCCGCAATCATGAAACAAGACACCGGAGATCATGAGATCCCGATTCAGCTCAGGATAAATGCCACAGATCGCATTAGCAGAACGCATCATTTGCGCGACATGCTCCACCAACCCTCCCCGCCGAGCGTGATGGTTTTTCCGCGCTGCCGCGGTGCGGCCAAATCGATCCCCCATCTTTTCAAAAAAACACTCCGCCAAACGTTTCAGCCTCGGATCCGTCATGCTCTGGCAGAATCCAATAATCTCCGCATAGTCGCGTTGTTGTTTATCGCGCGTCTTAGGATCGCCTGCGAGAAATACAGCGATCTCTTCCTCTTGCAGTGATGACCAACTGATGTTGCTGCCATTCACGCCGTATTGGTTTTGCGTCCACTCGCCATCAAGTCGCATGATTGCATGGATCGCCATTTTTTCTATCTCAGTGTAAAGCGGTGCATTCGACCAAACTTTCAAACTGATCGATCCCGTAGAATCCACGAAAACGAGATCGAGAAACGGTTTGCCGTCTTTGGTGGACTTTACTGAGCGCGATTGCAATTGCGCGATGATGGACGCGATCAATGGCACATCGCCCGCCTGCTCTTTCAGACTCGAAATCGAAATATCACTCATGCCCCTAGGCTGACATATTCCGTTAGACTGTCACGCGACTTTTCATCAGCAACTCGCGAATTCTGTCCAAATCCACCGCGGAAGTTTTAGCTACGAAACCACGAATGTGAGCAAAATGCACATCCGGCTCCTGTTCCACGCACATGAAATCCAAACCTAGATTGTCATTGAACCGCGAAAGCGCAAAGCCAGCCCCACGCCGATCTGGATAGACCATTCCTATCACTTGCTGGTCCTCTGGTAATCCAGCTGCATACCGCGCCAGACCCGCTGAAGCATCTTCGGAAATATTTGCAGAGCGCGGCAAAAACAGAATGCGGAAACGCGCATCGCCTTCGCCGATTTCCCATATTTCGCTGCTACGCGCGATCTCACTCAGTTTTTCCCGCAGCGATCTTAGGTAGCCAATCAAATCCGTTCCTATCCAACGCATGACCTCCCACATCGGCTCACCCGAGCGAATTTCGGACATCACTGCGAATCTACGAAGCAAAGTAAGATCGACGGTTGAGTTCAATTTCGCAAGCAACTCGCGCTCTACCCCCAACCAAGCGGCTGTCTCTTGCGGCCCACGAGTATCAAACCACTCCGCGACTTCCAGCCAATCACAGTATTGCCGCGCATCTTCATACAACCCCATATCCATCAAAACCAAGCTCAGTGAACACGTCGGCGGGTGATCTTTCGGAAACTGGTGATGGTCAAAATTTCCCAATTCTGGCTGATGGAACCCGCCGACATCTACCACTGCAATGCGTGGATTGCTGATATCTTGCTGAGTTGGATCACGTCGCAGGATTGGAGCTTCATGCACGGCAACCAGTAAGCTGCACGCAAGAAACTCGTCTTTGTGCGAACTACCTGGATGTGTGATTATCTCTGAGAATTTTTTCATTTCCAATTCAGCAACATGGCAACTGATCTAGCTACGATGCAAGGTCAATGATCGATCCATAGAAAAGAATCGCAAATCGCTTGGTCATAACCTCAATCAAAATGCGGAGTTTTGTGATGCGAGAAATATCCATCACCTAAATACATATCTCCTGAGTAATCTTTTAACGGGCCTGCATCAGGATGCAATGGGATGTTTGCATGTTCTGTATCTTCAGGTTGCGTGTATTCAATCGATACTGGCGTGCCCACAGAAACCATGCGGAAAAACTTCGGTGCTAAATTTTCATGCATGCGAATACAGCCATTGGTGCATGGCGAATGTTTGACCCAACCCGTGTGGAACCCATAATCTGGCTCAAACTCACACCAATACGGCATCGGTATTCCTTTGTATTTCCAACCCGCTGGAGCAGCGCCACCTTTCACTTTACGATACGTTTTCCCGTCCGTTGCATAACCATGCATATGATCCCGACGCCCGGTTTCTTTGTTCTTGATAAGAAAATTCCCCGTCGGGGTCGGTGTGTTTGGCGCACCCACCGAAACCGGCATCACCATCAGCATTTCTCTACCCTCCATCACATAAACACGCTGTTTCGAGAGAGATACCTTCACTTTCACCGCAGATGGATGACTCGGGAGTTTTGCGGGCCTATCATAAGCTTGGTAGGCAGAAATCCCAGTTAAACCAGAATGCGTTAAGCAAGATGAAAACCCCATCACCAAAGCCAAGCTTCCCAACACCGCAAATATCATTCGTCGCATCATATCGTTCACTCTATAAAACCTTACTTACCAGAAATAACGATCAGCGCTCTCTCACCCATTCATCTACCCTACCAGCTGAGAACCAGACCGAGGCTCTAACGTAGGGAATATAGGTTACTTCAGGACCAAAACCCGCACTGTATCCAGAATATCCATAGGGTCCAAATCCTCCCGTTGTGTAACCACCGAAGAAATTGTGCCTGACCACAGGGTGACGTCCTTCATAATCCCAGCGCTCTGAGAACTTCCCATTCCGTTGACCTTCCGACTGGGACGCGGGGTTTCCCCATGCAAAATACACTGCATCCTTGTTCATTCCTTTGACAATTTCGCCCTTAGAAACCAATTCTTTGTGCTTTTCACTGAGTTTCGCGAAGTCCTGAGGGCGCTCCTGGATACGCTTTTGAGGGGTCGATGGTGCACAGGAAGACACAATCCCCATGAATAAGGCCAAAAATAAGAAGGAAACCAATTTTTTCATAAACTAAAGCTGTCACAGCCAAGCGCCCTTTGCAACCTGGTTTCGAGCCGGAAATTACTTCAATTTATCAAAATATAAAAAATATAAGAAACTTCAAACACGGGCTTGCCAATTCCGAAAACATCCGCCCAATCTCTCGCAACACACATCCAACGAACTCCACATCACATGTCAGAACTGTTAGAAAAAGGCGATTTAAAAGACTCACTCAAAAAATGCCCTGAATGGGAGATTGAGAAAAATTCCATCACGCGCTCATTCGAGTTTGAGGAATTCATGGATGGAATCGATTTCGTTAACAACGTCGGTGAGATCGCTGAGGAAGCCCAGCACTACCCAGACATCACCATCAAATACACCAAGGTGACTCTCAAGCTCACCACCCATGATGTCGGTGGTGTCACCGAACTCGATATCGAACTCGCACAACGAGTCGATAATCTTGTGGATTGATGTGGACCGCGCGACTCCAGTCACGCCTCTTCATTCAAACATCAACAATCATCATTCATCAATCGTCAATGCTTTGTGAGCATTAGCGAACTTGAAAACTAAGACGCAGTCCTGACTGCTTGGACTGAGTGAAGCGGAGTCAAACAATTCCTTATCACGGGGGTTTGATCATTTCATGCGATTTACGATTGATGATCGTTGATGTTTGATTTTTGAACTGTGAAGAACTTTCACGCTCTTCATGGATAATTAAATCCCCTTATAACGCACCCGCATTCCGTCTTTTCCAATCGGCCTGTCGTCAACGGGGCGCTGCTTCGGGATATTCATCGAAACTTTTACTGGGCGATCGGCTGGATGATCGTTTCTGCGCTCTTCCGCCTCATTCACTTTCAATTCACGGCCATCCATCTTCATTCCATCTAACAAACGAATCGCTTTCTCCCCGGATTCCATGCTATCCATAGTGATGAAGGCGAAACCACGTGGGTTACCTGTATCAAAATCCTTTGGGCGTCGAAAATCAACAATCGTTCCGATTTCTGCGAGTGCTTCTGCGAGTTTTTGTTCTGTGGTGTCGTAAGATAAATTTCCGATAAATAATTTCATAGTTTGTAGGTGTGCATTCGTGAAACCCATCACTCACAAGCACGGTCGTTCCACCAAGAACGACATCATGATCAACCGCACAGCAAATTCCCGCACCCGCCTTCCGGGGCTCATCGAGACGCAAGCTAGCACAATGATATCACAAACCAAGCCCGCTTATGAGAATTCTTCTGTAGAAGAGATCGTGGATTCTAGATAAAAGATCGAAGATCATCTTCGATGCCTCATGTTCGATCCACAATCTAAGATCTTCTCACGATCTCAGCCCCTGGCGCATCATTGCTTTCATTCAAGGCATCGATCCCTTTCTGAATGGTTTGCTGCATTTCCTGAGTGATTTTAGAAATCGCTTCTCTTGTATTACCGCCGGCAGCGGAAATGAAATCCGAAACACCAACTGGTGGATGCACTCGTATCATCACACGACGTGGCCCCGTGCGCGGCATGGCTTTTGAATGGAAATCCTCAGCGATCCGCTCAACCGTTTCATCGTAACGATCTATCGTAGGTCGCTCAATAAGGTAAGGCGAAAGATAACCATGGATTCTCAATGCCAAGATAGCGCGCTCTGCCATTCCATCGAACGCAGGATCAGGTGCGGCACTGCGATCCGTTCTAAGTTGGTGCAAGCGCGAGCGAATTTTCAAAATCCGATCTGACAATCCTGCCGCCTTGGCCGCAGAGAGCTCTAACGCGCCCTCCAAATCATCCATCAACTTATCTGCAAATCCTCCGAGCACAGCATACAACGACGCATCTTCCATTTTCAACGCATCGGCATGTCCATGCGCTCTCAAGTAGCGCGCCAACATATGCCTACCCATTCCCATCACCGCTGAAATTGGATCACTACTTGAACCCGCGGGGAAAACGTATTCACTCCGCGCGCCTAAATCCAGCATCCGCCGCGTCACTGCTTCACGCGGAGTTGTTAGATGCGTGTATTTCATGCTAATCGGAACAATCTTCACCGGCACACCATCAAGTGCTGCTTGTGCTTTGATAGCAATGAATGCCGCGCCATCTAGAAACGGGGCGAGACGATCATTCATCAGAAATACATTGCCCTCGGGAAAAATATTTAGCGCCCGCTCGCCCTTTTTCAGCACGTCGATCGCTGCAGCCATCGCTTTCCGATCACTACCCTCACGATCAATCGAAAAATTCCCCATCCGCTGCATAACCCATGCGTTGACTGGATGCCTTAAGAAAACGTCGTAAGCCGCCATGAAACAGGAATCAACCCCAAGCCGTCGGTGCAACTCCGTCACCACCTGAGGATCACTGTGAGTCGGGTGATTGATCACAAACATTAGGCGCTCGCCTTTTGCTATCGCCTCGCGGATTTCTTCTTTCGCTCCATCTAGCACCATCTCTTTGATCCGATGATTTGGTCCTGGGAGAAAGAATCGCTGATTCATCACCCGACCAAAACGAATCAAGAACGGCGATGGCTTCGCTTCAAAGAACTGGTAAGGAGCATCGGAAAATTGGATCACCCAGAGATATTGCCCAATTTGAAATGCGGCTGTAAAGACCGCAGGAATTCATAATCCAAGCCCCATAATTGCCTGTAATCGCAGTTAAAAAGAGTGAGAGAACCGCAATGGGAGCGCTGCGGACATAGACGAACATAAAATTTCAGTCATTTCGTCAAATGGACACGGATGAACACAGATAAATAACAAATTGGACACCTTACTCAAAGATTCCAAAACACTTCAACTGTCTGATATTCCATTGAAATCCTAATTTCATTTATCCATCCGCGTTCATCTGCGTCCATCTGTGGTTCAAATTTTTCATCTTACCGTATTACCCCTACCCTCAATCTCCGCTTACCGCTGGATTGAAATCAGGAAGAATCCCCCCAGCGAAGTTGCAGGAAGCTAGATAAATTGTCATCAAGCGACTAGCTCAGGCAACACCGGGAGTTTTGGAATGGGCGTGTTGCGGGAAGTCGAAAGTCAACACGAGCGGTTCCGTTCCCGTGTTCTCGATTTCGACACCACCGCGGTTCAGCGCGGCCTGCGTGATGAAACCGATCTCGGGATAGAGTTCGCCAAGCTTCATGTCTTGGTGATATTTCACTGCGAGTTTTCCAACCCGACCGCATCCACGGTTCGTGTGGAACAGAGTGGGGCTCTCCGGGCAGAAATTCGTCTTGGCGCCGGGCGCAACGGTGAGACGAAGAATGGAGCACTTCTGGTCGCCTAGGAAATCACCGTAAACAATCCACTGCGCGTCCACTCCGTCGCCTGAAAATTCTTTGGAGGCGATAGCCGGGCGCGAATTCTTCTTCACGAAGTCTGGGTCCTGATTCGCTTTGAAGTCGAATGTGTCGACCAGGTATTCCCAGTCTTCGTGCTTGGCCTTCGGATAGTCCTCTTCACGACACGCGTAAAACGCATCGGCTGCTCCGATCCGTCCATCAAGTGTCAGGTCCTCGGCGAGGAAATGCTCGTCCATCGTGACGTGCAACTCGTGCGTGCAAAGGTCGGTCGGTGAATGCAGCACACCATTCGGCATCACAAAGCCGTTATCGATGTGCATCATCGTGTGCGGCGACAAGTGGCGCACTCCGTTGTAATCGCCCTGTCCCCAACGCTTCATGCAGGCGAGGAACTGATCCTTTGTCACGAAAGGATACAGTCCCATTGCTGTGGTGTGATAATGCGACGGGCTGACTCCAGGGTTGTCGAAAGAATTGATGTCGTAAACTTCCCACTTTGCCCAGTGAAGATGGTGAGGAATGGGGTTCAGGTTGTCGAACTTCTTGGACACAATCGGCCAAGTGATATTGCCGAACAAAGCTTTCGAAAACGCCGTGATTTTCTCTCCCATTACGGCCACCGGATTGGCCGAAATCAAATCCTGAAGTGAGATGAACTGCCCGCTTGGCGTGAGGACGTGTGCTTCTCCTTCACGGAAAGGCGCCTTTCCCGTGCGGGTATCGATGACGCCAGTCACAATCGGCACGGTGCAGCACATCCAAACTTCATCGAGACCCGTCCCACCCATGTAGTCCGGGTAATACGATTTTGCATCCAAGCGAAGACGTTTTCCCGGTGAGCAAAAGGTTCGGCCGGCATAACGGTGCACAAGCTGCAGCACCCCATCGTTCTGATTGAGGCAATCATCGAGAATCGAATCCGATCCGCCGCGTGATCCGTCGATCACATCTTGCTGAGGATATTCGTGAAGTTTATCTGGGAGAATTGAGGTTGAAGCAGCCATGGCGAAGAGATTCTGTGGATTTAGAAAAGAGAATCAAGAGCGAATCTTTCCGACTCGCTTGGACTAGGTCAAAGGCATATAGGACCGCGCGACTCCAGTCGCGCTCTTACAAAATCACATATCAAAAATCCTCAATCATCAATCGTCATTCGATCCCCTCACGCGTTGATTTACGATTGATGATTGACTCCGCTTTGCTCCGTCCAAGCGATTTGGACTTCGTCTGATTAGACTAGGTTCGCGAACGCTCTCGCTGCTTTGTTGAGGTTTGATTTTTGAATGAAAAAATACTCCTAAAACGGAAACTTCCCGCCAAGCCCTTTCATCATATCACCCATCCCGCCGGCGCCGCCCATTTGCTTCATCATGTTCTTCATCTTGCCGGGATTTCTCATCATCTTGCGCATTTCACCAAACTGCTTGATGAGCTGATTCACCTGCACAATCGATGCGCCCGAACCCGCTGCGATGCGCTGACGCCTCGAACCTTTGATAATCTCCGGACGCGAACGCTCCATCGGCGTCATCGAAAGCACGATCGCTTCGGTGCGTTTTAATTTGCTGTTATCCAACGCACCGGCCGGAAGTTGCTTTTTTATCTTATTAAAACCCGGCATCAAACCTAACAGACCTTCAAGCGGACCGAGATTCTGGATCATTTTCATCTGATCGAGGAAATCATTGAAATCGAATTTCCCTTCTTGCATCCGCTTCATCGAGCGCATCGCATCCGCTTCGTTGACTTTGTCCGCAACGCTCTCGACCATGCTGACAATATCGCCCATGCCGAGAATCCGATCCGCCATACGCGATGGATGAAACTCCATCAACTGATCCAACTTTTCACCCTCACCCGCGTATTTGATCGGTTTACCCGTCACTTCACGCATCGAAAGCGCCGCGCCACCGCGCGCATCGCCATCGAGTTTTGTTAGAATAATACCCGTGATTCCCACTGCATCATCGAAATGCTTCGCCACGGAAACCGCTTGTTGTCCAGTTGCAGCATCCGCGACCAACATCGTTTCCTTCGGTTTAATAAACGCATGCAAGCGCTTCAATTCCTCGATGAGCTTGTCATCGATTTCTTGCCGACCCGCGGTATCGAAAATCAAAACCGTCGCACCTTTTTCTTCACCGTAGGCAATCGCCTCACGCGCGACTTTTAGTAAATCCGTTTCACCTCGATCCGGAGCAAACACCGGTACATCGATCTGGCCAGCCAAGGTCACCAACTGATCGATCGCCGCCGGGCGATATAAATCACACGCCACCAACAACGGTCTGCGACCTTCTTTTTTCAGACGACGCGCTAGCTTCGCCGAAGTGGTCGTCTTACCCGCACCGTTAAGGCCGACGATGAGAATCCGCGCCGGAGGATTGAGATCGAGCGGGACATTGTCTCCACCCAAAATCCGAGTCAGCTCGTCTTGGAAAAATTTTACGATCTGCTCACCGGGCTTAATCGATTTCAAAACCTCTTCCCCCATCGACGCTTCTTTGACCCGAGCGATCAGATCTTTCGCCACGCCGAATTCCACATCCGCCTCCAACAGCGCGATACGGATCTCACGCAACGCATCCGTGATATTCTTCTCAGAAATTTTACCGACCCCACGGAGGTTGCGGAAGGTCTTATCTAGGCTGTCACTAAGGGCTGAAAACATAATCTGGGCGGAACTTTAGGTTTTATCCCCCAAAGCTCAACTGTGAATTCATGGGGCTCATCTCCATCATATGGTCACCGATCTCCTATGATTTAGGATTCTTCAGTGCCTTTTTCGATTTGGATTCCAGCTTCCTAATGCTCTCTGCTGCAGGCAAATTCTCCGGCATGCTACCGCCCAGTTCCTTAATCGTCTGGCGCACTTTGGCACCGACTTCGCGATGAGCTTGGTTTGCATTGTCCTTTCCAGTGATCTTTTCCCGCCGGAGCTTGTCTTCTGCTTGGGTCGCTCGAAAGAGATTTGCCGCCAGCTCTGTGCTACCCATGTGATCCAGAATTTGCTGACTTTTCTTCAGTCCCTTGCGTGCATGGATCTCCTTAGCACCCAGTCCGTCGTAAAGCCCCATATAACCATGATTTTGAAAAATGGCGTAGTCACGAGGTTCGATCACACCCGCATCTTTGGCAGCGTCGGCGAGTTGAGTATTATGCTGACGCAGCTCTGAACGAATGGTGAGGCGGCGCTGGTCTTCCATTTCCTCGTCGCTCAATTCTTGTCGACGAGTCTGGATCGCAAAATAGGTTTGACCCTGTGCCACGATTTCCTTGGCTGGGTCTGCGTTCTGGATCACCAGATAGCAGGCGTAGCGGGACATCATGGTGGTTGTGACTGTCCTTTGAGCGCCACTGCCAATCTCGACCATTTGGTCGGTACCGACGAAATGGTCATCGAGCGACTGTCCACTGTTCAAGCACGCCGTTCTGGCCTTATCGATGACAGCCAGAAAATGTCGATAGTTGGCGTAGCCCAACACTTTTGCGAAGTCACGACTTGACCAGAACTCGTTGCCAGAAGGATTAATTCTACGGATTTTTTCAAAGGGGGGGATCTCTTTGCTCATGGATAAATTTTAATCTAGCGGCGTTATCATTTGGAAGAATGAATTTTAGATCCCCCAAAACAATTCCCTCCTCCGCAGAATTTATTTGGATGAAAACCCATAGTAACGTCTCATAAGCACATGCGTATCTTGTTTTTCTTACTTGCTCTTGGTTCTGCTGCTCTTGCGGAAAAAAAGGAGTCGACCGCAACCTTCTTACCGGAAGTTAGCTCTGTAGCCCCAGGAAAGCCGTTCACGATGGCGCTTAAATTGGAGCATCCGGAGAAATGGCACAGCTATTACATCAATTCCGGAGGTGTGGAATTACCGCCAGAAATTAAATGGAATCTTCCTGAAGGAGCTAGCGCAGGTCCGATTCAATGGCCCACACCCGAAGTTAAAGAAGGCTTTGGCGGCAAAAGTTTTGTTTACAATGGCAGTCCCGTATTTTTGATCGAAATCACTCCGCCTTCCACACTTACCCCAGGCAGCACTTTTACTTTCTCCGCCAAAGCGAATTGGCAGATCTGCGAAAAATCCTGCATCGATGAAGAAGCCAGTTTTTCCCTGAACCTTCCCGTTGCAGAGAGCCCAATCATCGATCCCACTCAAACCAGCCTGTTCGAAACCGCAAGGCAACGCATTCCAAAGAAGCTTCCCGATGACGTAAAAGCAGCCGCATACCCAGCGAAAACAAATCCTGATTTTGTCGAACTCGAACTCAAGGGATTGGATGCACGTCCAACCGATTTCATCCCCAACCAAGCATATCTGAAAGCTCTCTCTGATGGCGGAGAAGTCACTGAAAGCGATGGAGGTTACTTATTAAAAATCGCTCGTAAGAAAGTCGACTTCTTGGATGAGCCTATTCCACAAGGCAATTCACTTTCGGGCATCCTCGTAGGCGCACCCGACCTGATTGTTCCTGAATTAGAAATCGGAGGTTCTGCAGACTCGGATAAAAAGGCAGCCGCCTATACATTTGCGGATTTCATCGCTCTGTTGCCGATTCTTGGAGGCATGTTTCTTGGGGGTTTGATTCTTAATTTAATGCCATGCGTGTTTCCTGTCATCGGTTTAAAAATCATGG